>PPYE01739862.1_pt1 | contig 48581 bp, 39 predicted proteins | sample 1559881 | NCBI WGS metagenome assembly PPYE01 (sample SAMN08240022, study PRJNA423297) | Human gut metagenome, whole genome shotgun sequencing project.
GGGGCGCCGCGTCACCCTGGCTCTCCCCGCAGGCGCAGGCGTGCCAGTGGTTCGTCTCGTCATACTTCCACTGATCATAGGTGTGCTGGTGAGTCGGATCGTTTGCCAGATAGCAATGGAAAGCCGTATCGGACTTGAAAAGGGAGGTGTCCAGCGCGGTCTCTGCGGCAAAAGGCGAACCTGCGATTTCAGTAAGGCTTCCTCCGTTGCCGGCTTCCACATGGCAGAGCTTGCCTGCCGGCGGAACCACGGTGAATACGCAGCGGAGATCTTCTTCCTCACTGTTTTCCCAGTAGAATACCGGATTACCGCGGACGTCGATCTCGCCGCCGGAGACGGTCACGGTGTAAGCTTCGATTCCAAACCAGTCATTCGCCGACTCCTGCGCCATTGCGGTCAGCTTGCCGCCCTGAACAGACACCTGCATGGTCTGGCAGCCGGTACTGAATCCAATATTGGCTTTGTCGGATTCGCTTACCTGATAGTGACCTCCCGTGGCGGTGACGTCGGCCTCATCCTGCACTGCGATGGAAGCTGCGGAGAACACGCCGGCGCTCTGACCGCCCCATTTGATGCTGGAGACGTCCACGTCCCCGGTCACGGAGACGTCAGCGCCGGAGGCCTCCACCTTCACCCGGTCGCCGAAGGTCAGGGCGCCTTCGGCCGCGATCCCGACACTGGAGGCGGATTTTCCACCCGCTGCCGTCAGGGAGCCGGAGCCGGAGAAGGAGAGCTTGCCCTTTCCGTAGATGCCGATGCTCATGGCCGAGCCGTTCGTTGTACCCACATCCGCACCGGTCACCCGGTTCGTTCCCTCCAGGACGATGGAGAGGTTTGCTTCATAGAAAATGCCGCAGCTGCTGCCGTTGCTGTCCACAATGCCTTGGATGGTGGCATTCCGCAGGGTCAGTGTGCTGTTTGCGCTGTCCCACTTGACATTCCAGGGACTCGCCTCGGTATAGCCCGGCTGGGGGGTCACATGGCCGCTGCCGTCTGTGGTGGCGTAGCAGACAGGACCGTTGCTGAGTATCGCGTCGCCCACGGTAAGATTGGACGCTTCCCGGAAGGTCAGGTTCACCGTGAGGTCCCGGCCTGTTGTGATGGAGATATAAGAAAAGTCCTCCGGCCCATCGAAGCTTACGGTATCTTCATCTTCCCCGGGAATCTTGACATAATCCGCCGCATCTATCATATATCCCGGCGCTGCCTGCGGAAACAGGATGATCGTACTGCCAGATTCCTTCGCTGTGTAGGTCCCGTTCACCAGAGGTTTAGGGTCCAGCTGCGTCAGGTCCCCAACCATATCGCTGGTGATTTCTGCGACCAGGCAGCTGCCTCCCTTTGTCGGGTCCAGGTTCACCGTGATGACGGGCGGCGTCTTTACCCGCCAGCGGGCATAGAGCGTGGTGTCTGCGGAAAAGACGGTGCCTGTGGTGACCAGTTCGCCGCCGTCCTTGGCTGTGTACCAACCGGTGAAGACACAGGCTCCAGATTCGTTTTCTCATGTTTTTTGTTCTCCTCTCGAAAAATGTCTGCCGGTATGGGCACCCATACCGGACAGGGGCCATGGCCCCCTGTCAATTCTTTTGAATAACATTTATTCTACCAAAAGAAAAAGACCTGCGCTATTGCCCGTTTTACCCCCCCTGAAACGGGTCATGCCTCCGGGAACACCCGGAGGCATGTTTTATCGAAGCATGTATGGTTTCAGGTTGTGCCGGTGGTCGATCCCCAACTTTTTCATGGCGCAGGAAAGGTGCCGTTTAACGGTGTTTACGGAGATGTTCATGTGTTTTCCGATCTCTTCGTTGGTCCAACCCCGAGCCGCCAGCATGCACACGGCGAACTCTGTGGTGGTCAGGTCATCGGCCACAGAGTGGCCTGTTTCCGGGTTATGAACTCTGCGCCATCCCGCAGAGAAGCGGTAGGTGATATCGATGATACGCTTGAAGTCCTCCGGCCAGCCGGGCTTGATGACGGCTTCCAGCATCCCGCCCAAAAGGCCGTGGTGCTCTCCGAAGCCCTCAATCAGGTCGTCCGGCCGGGCCAGGTCCCAGGCGGAGAGGAGATGGGACTTGGCCCGATCCGTCTGCTTGAGGCTCATGCAGTCCATCACCGCCACCAGATGCAGATAGATGGTGGGGATGGGGTATTGCGCCGCGCCCATGGATAAGGTGGCCTCCACAATGCCGATGCTCTGCCCATATTCCCCCTGCAAATAGAGGTAATGGGCATAGACATACAGGGCAAAGGCCCGTGGGCCCGGAGGGAGGAGAGGCAAAAAGCCCTGGATATCCGGCAGCTCCTGGGGCAGGGGCAGATGGAGCAGCACGGCTCCGGCCGCCGCCGCGAAAGCGGATGCCGCCTGCAGCTGCGAAGACCGTTCCCCCGCTGCGGTAAGGGCTGTGTTCAGTTCCTCCAGGGCAAAGCACACCTGTTGGATGCGCCCCAGAGAGAGGTTGGCATAGGCGTAGATCAGACAGGCGGAGAGCTTGGCTCCCATGTGGGAGCTGGTGAGGTACGGTTCTGCTTCCCGGGCCGCCAGCTCCGACTGGCCGCTGAAGTAGTGGTATTCCGCCAGGGCGATGTCCCGTTGGGGGCCCGCCGCCATAGTCTCCGCTGTTTACCGGCAGTGCCCCGGGCGGAATGGGGTGTTCATCAAAGGCATCAGCATGCCGCTCTCCGGCATCTGGACGGGAGCCGGCTGTGCCGGAGCGGGATTTTTCTGATGCTGTGCCCGGCGCGGGTTTGCGGGCTTCTCCGCATCAGCGGGGATGGCCCAGGCTTTTCCGAATTTCTGTGCGCCGGGGATCCGTCCATGGGTGCACAGCTGCTGTACGGTTCGTGGGGAGAGCCCCCATTTTTCCGCAGCCTGCCGCACGGTAAGAGATTCCATAAGTTCACCCCCGCATGATCATTGCCAATTTTTATTATATGCGCGATCGCGCATAGTTGCAAGGTATGGGGCGGGCCTCTGCATCTGCACAGGGGGACTTTTGCTGGAGGTGCAGTACCTGGGGACAGGTGTAAAGGAGGAGGTGGTCCAGATGGCCGCCTCTTTCGTAACGATGGGAAAAACTATAAAACCGATTGCTCCGCGATGACGCAATTGTTATATCTGATATTCCTATATTTCTTGGGAGTATGATGACTTCGCCTGTATAACTATGGTAAAGTAAAGAAAAACAATGTGAGAGGAAGGAGGAAGTTCGGCATGGATAGTCAGCCTGCGTGGACGCATATTTTGACCGATGGGATTCCAGGCGAATTGCTGCTTGTGCTTACCATTTTGATCTGGGCGATTTTTGGCATGATTTTGGGATCCAACACAAAAAGCCGGCTGAATATCTGGTGCTTTTGCAGCGGGATGCTCTTCAGCGTGGGCGCTTTGAAGGAATACCTGTTTTATGTGCTTGGGCCAATTCTTGTTGTGAAAGGGATCTGGACGATTAGATTTTCGGAGACGCTGTATTCCTTGCTCAGCGCGGTATTTTATTATCTGTCCATGCCTGCGGTATTGATTTTCTGCCTGTACTTCCACCATGTGGATCAAACGCACGTCCGTCTGTTTCGCTGTCTGCGGCTGCTGGTATATTTACCGGCATTGGTGCTTTCCATCATTTTTCCCTGCACCCAGACGATTGCCTTCCAGCATCTCCCGGTCTTTGGCCTGACCGTAGGGATCTATAACTGGTGCTATGGACTGATCGGCACCGGCATTATGCTTCATGCGCTGATGGAAGAACGAATGAGCGCGCATTTCCCCCAGCGGCGCTTAGCGGCGGCCAGCTTATTGGTACCGCTGTGGTTTTGGCTGGTATCTGCATTCCCCTATCACGCCCTGGGCATTCCCAATCTCAGCAAGCTCTGGCAGATCAATTTAATTGTAGTTTTGTTCGTTTTGGTCTATTTCCTCTATCATGCGTTCCGGGATGGGATATGGGGGATCCGCTTTCGGAGGGAAGTCTACGACTGGAACAACGGGAATCGGGTGCTGCAGAAGAATGCTCAGTATGTGGGCCATGCGCTGAAAAACGACCTGTCAAAAATCGAGTGGTGCACTGACTTCCTGGCCTCCCAGGGAACATCTGCCCGGGAGGTGGATATCCTCCGCAGGTCTGCCGCGCATCTCAAGCAGTTTATCAGCCGGACACAGCTCTACTCTGAAAAAATCACCCTCCTTCTGGAGGAGTGCGATATTCCAGCACTTCTTCATGGTCTGGCAGAGGAATTCAATGTCTTTGCCGAAAAGAGAGGGACCGTCCAAATTGATGCGTGTGACACCGAGCCGCTGCTTTGCGATTCGGCTCATTTGGAAGAAGTTTTGCGCAATTTAATTGTAAACGGGCTGGATGCTGCGGGCAAGAACGGTAAGGTAGTACTTGCCTATCGGATCCTCTCCCACAAGCGCGGCGCTGTCATTTCTGTGACGGATAATGGACGCGGGATGGATGAGAAAACAATAAAGCAGATTTTTGAACCGTATTATACCACAAAAGCAGGAGGAGAAAATCTGGGATTGGGGCTGTACTACTGCTGGAATGTGATGAGCGCGCATGGCGGCAGTATCCGGGCGTCGTCCCGGCCCGGGCAGGGAAGCACCTTTTCCCTGTTCTTTCCGGTGAAGCGAAAGAAAAGGAGGACAGAGGATGGAACCAATCCGGATCATGGTGGTAGAGGATGATCCTGACTTCCAATATTTGATCCAGCAAACTCTGTCTGCGCAGGCGGATCTTGCATTGGTGTCTTGCTGCAAGGATGGAGAAGATGCTTTCCTTGCCGCCGCTCGGGTCAGCCCGCACATTGTGCTGATGGACCTGGCGCTTCCGGCAGACCCCATGGAGGGAGTGCTGGCGGCCCGCCGCATCCGGCTGGCGACCAAGGCAAAGGTGATTTTATTGACCTCTTATGAGGATCCGGCTACCGTGGTACAGGCCAGCGTAAAAGCCTTTGCCTCTGCCTATGTGATGAAAAGCCAATTTCCGCTCCTGCTGCCGACCATCCGGGAAACAGCCCAAGGCGTGACGCCGCAGTCCCACTTGATTTGTTCTGCGCTGCTGCAAAGTCTGACTCCGGCTGAGATGGCTGTGTTTCAATACATGCTGGGTACCCCGGTCACGCTCCATTCCTCGGAAAAAACCATTGCCAACCAACAGACCAGCATACTGCGCAAACTGGGGCTCCAGAATAAACAGCAGCTGCGCCATGTGTTTTCTGTCTACTTTCCTTGGTCTATCGAGGTCAAAGAACCGCTCCATAAAGATTTTTAACAGCCTCCGCCCCTACGGGTGGGGGCTGTTCCTATGATTCTTGGGAACAAAAGGAAAAGGGGCAATGATATAATCATTTCAATTATATGCCATCGATGGGGAGATTGACTGCGTGTGATCGAAGGGGAAATAAATTGGACCTTGTCCCAGTTGTTCATGATATAACGGCGGCAGAGGAAAGGGATACGGAAGGAGAAACTATCATGAAGCATATGTTAAGATCGACCGGCTGTACCGTATTTGCTCTGCTGCTCCTCAGTATGCCTCTATCAGCATTTGCGGCAGACAGTCCTGCCTATTATGACTGCCTCGTCCGGGTATATGGTGTAGATGCGGCGGCGGAGAATATCGTGTCTGCCGGGATGGGTGTTCAAGTTCAGGCCGGAGATGGGAGCGGGGACACCTGGACTGTGACCAGCTATGATGTGACAGACGGTGCTGCCTATTACGCGGTGACTGACGCGAAGGACACCGACAGCAGCACCGTGGCAGAGATGATCGCGTCAGATGCGGACAGCGGCATCGCGGTGTTCCGCTTAGACAACCGGATCGAGTCCTGCACGGTTCTGCCCCTGGCAACCTTGGACGGCATTAGCACGAAAGATGCTCTGGCCGTTGTGGGCCTTGGGAAAAAGGATGACTCCAATTATTTCTTTTCCCGGGGCGTCCGTATTACAGAGCTGACCACACAGAAAGGCTACACCGTCCTCTCTCTGGAGGATGGAGGCGATGCTTCCCTGAGTGAATATGCCATCTACCCGATTGGCGTTCTCGTGACCGATGACAATAAAGTGATCGGGTTTTATACTGGCGGCTACCGAGCGCTTCCGTCAGGCTATATCATGCCGTCGGCAGATGGGATCGGCACATTGGATACAGGGAGTACGGGCGCGGGACAAACTCCGTCCACCGGAGCCGATCCAGGCGGCACGCCGGATAACGGTTCTTCCGGAGCTGATTCCTCCGGAAGTGTCTCTTTCAGCACGGTGGAGATCCCAAACGATGTGAAGGAAATGGTGGAACAAGCCAAATCGGAACGCAGACGGTCTGATATCCTTCGCATTGTGCTGGTCGTAACAGCGTTGGCTGCCGCCAGCGGCATCATCACGTTTGCCCTGGTGAAAAGCCGAAAGGCCCGCGAGCCGGCACCTGCGTCGAAGCCGGCTCCGGAACACATTCAGCCGGTGCAGCCTATGGGCAAGACCGAGTACGTGGGACCTCGTGAACACAAAGAGGATGCCTCTGCCCTTCCAGGATTTCGCGTAGTACCTCTGCCGGGAACCCCGGGAGACGTGCGTGAGGTACCGCCTCAGGGGCTCACCTTTGGCCGAGACCCCGCTTGTGACATCTCCTTCCCGCCGGATACCGGCGGAGTCAGCGGTCATCATTGCTCCCTGACCTGGAGCGGCGGAACTTTGCAGTTGACGGACCTGGGCTCCTCGTTCGGCACCCTGCTGGAGACCGGAGAAAGGCTGTCCGGAACCTCCGCCGACGTAAAGGCAGGAATGTGCTTTTATCTGGGCTCCGGGAAAATCGGCTTCCGTGTGGAACAAACGGCCTGACACGGCGCCGCCGTAGGAGGACAAAGGAGGAGAGACAATGAAAAAGAAACATTTTATTTCCGTGATTCTGGTTCTTTTGCTGTGTGCCTTGTGGGCTTTTCCCGCACAGGCGGCGGAACAGAGCGCAGTGTCCCAGGCCCGAAATGGCGTGGTGCGCATTCTGGCCGTTCAGCCGGACGGCTCAGCAAATGTCGGCTCCGGCTTCGCGGTGGGCGAGGCGGGAAAGCCCTCTTCTGTTTTTGTGACCAATCAACATGTGACAGCAGGAGCGGCGGCGGTGTATATCCTGCTGGATGACGAGTGGAATGCTTCGCCGGAGCCGGAGATCAGCTTTCAGCTGGATGCGGAGCATTCCGTGCGCTGCGATGTGATTTACGAGTCCGGCGGATATCCGGACTATGCCATTTTGCGGGCGGAGCGAGTAGTGACGGAGCGGGTCGCGCTTTCAGTAATGCCCGCCTCCCTGGCAGAGCCGGGAGAACCGATCTATGCGTTGGGCTTTCCGGGAGCCAGCGACCAGGTAACGAACAACTACAATGCCGCGGTGGATGCTGTTACGGTAACCACAGGTACCATCTCCCGTATGGCACACATGGAGGAGACCAACACCGACGTCATCCAAATCGACGCAACGATCAATCATGGCAACTCCGGTGGCCCGCTGATCACCGAGGAGGGGTATGTCATAGGCCTGAATACCTATGGCATGCAGGAAAATATCTTCCTGGCAGTTCAGGTGGACTATGTGATCAGCCGCCTGGACAATCTCATTGAGATCGGCGTCCTCCACGATTTTACTTACACGCTCGTTACGGACCGGGAGGGCAGCGTCAGCCTGCTGCCCACCGTGCTGATTTGTCTGGCGGTGGTGGCCGCAGCCGCCGTGGCGGCGCGGGGGATCCTCCGCCGTGGAAAAGGTGCGGGGCCGATCCGTAAAGCCGACACCAAGACGAACGGTGGTGCGGCAGCGAATTCCGCCCCGATCCAAAGGGCCGCCTATCCGAAGACCGCTCCTGCGGACCTATTTCCTAAGACCGCCCCTGCGGACCCGATCGGAAGAACCATGCCGGCGGACATCCTTCCTCAACTGCGTCTGGTGGGCACGGAGGGTGTCTTTTCCGGCCGCCGTTTCGCATTGGAAGGCGCTCTCAGACTGGGACGGCTGCCCGACCAGAACGACCTGGTTTTTCCGGCTGACACCACCGGTGTCAGCGGCCGACACTGTGTGGTGCGGCTGACCGACGGCGGTGCCACGCTCACCGACCTGGGTTCCTCCTTCGGTACATTCCTGAGTGACGGCACGCGCCTGCAACCGAATCAGCCGGTGGAGCTGAAGGTGGGCGACAGCTTTACCCTTGGCTCTCAAAAGCAGCGCTTCACTCTGGAGGCCAAGGTGTGAGCGCCCCTTGGAATGCACTGCGGCCGGGGGCTATGCTCAATAGACGCAACCAGGTCGAGGAGTTCCTGGCCTGGCAGCCCTCCGCCATAGCTTATAGAGCAGCGACCTGATCCCGGGCCGAACGGTGGCGCTGCACGAGCAGATCGGGGAAACCGGATGGACTGAGAGGATAGTTCTCGTGCTATCGTGCAAATAGAGAGACGGAAATCAAATGGATTGCTGTATTCATGTATTGCAGAGGTGAAAATGATGGAATGCTACTGCCCTTACTGCATGGAGCCCCTGGCAGCAGAACGTCCCTGCCCCCATTGTGGAAAAAATCCGGAAGACTACATCCCTTCCGTACACCATTTGCCGCCGGACACCCTTCTCCAAGGGCGGTACCGGATCGGGCGTGTTCTGGGGGAGGGCGGCTTCGGCATTACCTACATGGGTTTGGACGAGAATTTGGGACGCCTGGTGGCGGTGAAGGAATACTTTCCCACCTCCTTTGTCCTCCGTGAGAACTCCGTTTCCCTGGGGGTGACCTGCTACACCAGCCAAGGGCAGGACTTTTATGAAAAGGGGCGGGAGCAATTTCTGCAGGAGGCCAGGACCATGGCCCGGCTGGACAAAGCCCGGGAGATCGTCCGGGTGATGGACTTTTTCTCCGCCAATAACACGGCCTATCTGGTGATGGAGTTTCTGGAGGGAGAGACCCTGAAGGACCTGGTGGCCCGACGGGGACCTATCCCGGCGGAGGAGCTGCTGGATCTGATGAGACCGGTGGTGGCCGCCGTTGGGACCATGCATCAGGCGGGGATCCTCCACCGGGATATCAGCCCTGACAATGTGATGGTATTGAAGGACGGCGGCGTGAAGCTGATGGACTTCGGCTGTGCCCGGGAGCTGGAGGGGGGGCGCACCTTGACGGTGGTCCTCAAGCACGGTTTTGCCCCTCTGGAGCAGTACACAGGCCGCGGTCAGGGGCCCTGGAGTGATGTATACAGTCTCAGCGCCACGCTGTACTACTGCCTGACCGGGAAAATCCCGCCCAGAGCGGTGGAGCGGAGCGGAGAGACGGACGAGCTGACAGCGCCCACTCAGCTGGGGGCGGCGCTGACGCCCCGTCAGGAGCACGCTCTGCTCAAAGCGCTGGCTGTCCGCACCCGGGACCGCTGGCAGAGCGCGGAGGAGTTTTACGGCGCATTGTACGGTGTGAAGCCGGACGGCAGCGCCTGGGAGGCGCCGACAGCTGAGGAGACAGAAGCGGGCAGGACGGAGTACGTGCTCCGGAAAGATGGATTAAAACCCAATGACGATCTGGAACAGCGGGAGGAAGAGCCTTCATCCGCAAAGTCAGCCCTCGATTCTCCGGAGGAAGAGCCCTCTGTGCGCCGGAAGCGCATACCAAGGTACGTCAAGGCCGGCATTGGCGCGGCAGCCTGCCTGGCATTGATCAGCATCTCTTTGGCCGCATTGGGCGGAGTGCCATCCTCGCCTTCTCTGCTGGAAAATGGTGCGCAGCAGAGCGCTCAGACTGTGGACGGGAGCGAATCTGTGGATCCGAAGGACCCTGCGGAGGATAAGCAGGCGATTGCCTCCCTCCCGGAGCTGCCGGAAAATATGACTGGGCAGGAGCCGGAGGAGACAGGCGGACAGGAAGAGCAGGATCCTGAACCCACGGAGGCCCAACCGGGGCAAAACGGGACCGCATCATCCTCTGCGCCGAAGCAGCAGCCCTCCGGTCAGGCCAGTACAGACAGCACGCCGACATCCTATCCCCATACCCCCGAGCTGACGGCGGAGGAGCTTTTCAACGTCGGCGTGGATGCCTATATTGCCGATGATTACGATACCGCTGTGGTGCGGCTGCGTCAGGCGGATGACAAAGGGCATCCGGACGCTGCGGACTGGATTTCCATGACAGGGAACAAGTATTGGGAGGACCGGGGAGATCTGGATACAGCCCTGAGTGTTCTGAACGATGCCTACCGGCGGGGCAGTACCCGGGCATCCGGAGATATGTGCGCCATTGCCTATGACTTCTATTCGGAGGAAGATTTCCAGCAGGCTCTGCAGATTTATCGGACGGCGGCGAACCTGGGAGACGGCGGCGCAATGTATAGCCTTTATATGTGCTATTTGTATGGCAATGGGGTGGCCCAGAGCGACGCCACGGCATTTTCCTGGGCGATGAAATCGGCCCAGGCAGGGGATTCCAACGGATATATGGCGGTCGGTGCCTGCTATCTGGAAGGCACAGGCGTGGAACAGAACCGGGATGAAGCACGGAAGTGGTTCCAGAAAGGCGCGGATATGGGAAATATGTCCTGTCAATATTATCTTGATGACATGGACCGGGGCAGTGTGTGACTGCACACAGGATGTCAAGCAATTTGGAGAGGTGAGTAAGATGGAGCGGATCTGTCCCTACTGCATGAATATCCTGTCGGAGGGAACAAGTTGTCCCGCTTGCGGGAAAGATCCGAAGGCCTACCGGCCTGCGTCCCACCATTTTCCCCCCGGCACACGGCTCCATGACCGATATGTTCTGGGGCGGGTACTGGGCGAGGGCGGCTTCGGCATCACCTACCTTGGGCTGGATACGGAGCTGGAACGCCGGGTAGCGGTGAAGGAGTATTTTCCCACAGCCTTCGTCAAGCGGGAGACATCTCTTACCCTCGATGTGACCTGCTACACCGACGCCGGACAGGTATGCTATGAGAAGGGCCGCTCCCAGTTTCTCAAAGAGGCCCGAACCATGGCCAAGCTGGAGGATATCCCGGAGATCGTCCGGGTTTTGGACTTCTTCCAGGCGAACAATACCGCCTATATCGTGATGGAGTTTCTGGAGGGAGAAACGCTGAAGGATCGCACCGCCAGACTGGGGCGGATACCGGCAGGTGAACTGCTGGAGCTGCTGCGCCCGGTCATGGAAGCCATGGCCGCCATGCACCAGGCGGGGATCATTCACCGGGACATCAGCCCCGACAACCTGATGTGCCTTTCTGACGGCCGGGTGAAGCTGATGGACTTCGGCTGCGCCAAGGAGATCGAGGGCGGCAGGACCATGACCGTCACTCTCAAGCAGGGCTTTGCGCCGCTGGAACAGTACACGGGTCACGGCCAGGGCCCCTGGAGCGATCTATACAGCCTTTCTGCCACCATCTATTACTGCCTCACCGGCCGTGTTCCTCCAGCTGCCCTGGATAGGGACCAGGACCCGCTGCTTCGCCCCAACCAGCTTGGCGCAGATCTGACGGCCCGGCAGGAGTGGGCGCTGATTAAGGGAATGGAACTCCGGGTCCAGGATCGATGGCAGACCATCGGGGAGCTGTATGGTGCCCTCTACGGCATCGATCTGGACGGAACGGCTTGGGTGGAGCCTTCCGGGCAGGCGGAGCGGACCGAGGGAAAAACCGAGTATGTGAAAAGTGAGGAATCCCGCTTTCCCAGTGATGCGCAAACAGAGGATAAGGTGCTGTCCACGCCCGAAAAAAAGCGGATACCGAAAAGAGCGCTTGGTGTCATCGCCGCCTGCTGCGCACTGGCAGTCATCACAGCGGCAGCACTGGGAGGAGACCTGCTCTCCGCACCGGAGAGCAGCCCCGCCCCCGACGGCAGCAGCGTGGCCCTGCCGGGAGGGGAACACAGCGACACCTCTGACGATCTTGCGGGGGAGGATGTTCTTTTCCAGGACGAGGCACAATCTGCAGGCGGCGTCCTGGCTGGCTTTTCGGAGGGCGCGCAGGAACAGGAGGGAGAGGGCGAAACGCCCAAGGAGGGAGACGCCTCCGCCGATACAGTTCCCGCCACCAAGCCCGTGCAGCAGCAGAACCAGCCCACGCAGCAGACCGCTCCTCCGGCCCAAACGGGGCCGGAAAAAACCTCCGCGCCCACCAAGGCAGAACTGGAGAGTCAGGCGGAAACTGCAGTGGCGGAGGGGCGGTACAGCAATGCGGCAGACCTCTACCGGCAGATGAAGGAACTGGGCTATATTTCCGGCAGCAAGCTGGCCGTCTGCCTGACGGAAGTGGCTGGAGATGCGGAGTCGGATTGGTACGATACCTCCTACGGAGACAACAGTTCTCCCCTGATCAAGACGGCCTATGACCTCTATGTGGAGGCGGCCGGTATGGGCAACAAGGAGGCCATGGCCGCTGTGGCCTATTGCTATGACTATGGACACTATGTCGATCAGGACAGCGGAAAGGCCTGCCAGTGGTGGACCAAGCTGGCCAACACCGGGGATGGTCCGGCCTGCTATTTTGTGGCCCAGTACTACGCAGACGGCGATGGTGTTCCCCAGAATACCCAGACGGCTATCGAGTGGCTCAACAAATGCCTGGAATACGGCGCCGGATATGTGGAAAGTGACGCCCGGGCTCTGTTCCATGAACTGCAGGGCGGATGAGGAGGAACGGGAGGAAGACCAATGGAACGCATCTGTCCCTATTGTATGCACCATTTGAAAGAGAATGGGAGCTGTCCCTGCTGCGGAAGCAAAGCGGCGGAGTACCGGTCCGCCAGTCACCATCTTCCGCCGGGCAGTATTTTGAAAGGCCGCTATGCGGTAGGCCGGGTGCTGGGAGAAGGCGGGTTCGGCATCACCTATCTGGGAATGGACACCAATCTGGAGCGGCGGGTGGCGGTGAAGGAGTACTTCCCTACCTGTCTGGTCAGTCGAGAGACATCCCTTTCCCTCAGTGTCACCTGCTATACCCAGAACTACCAGGACACCTATGAGAAGGGCCGCGCTCAGTTTCTCAAAGAGGCCCGGACCATGGCCAGGCTGGAAAATATCCCGGAGATCGTCCAGGTACTGGACCATTTCCAGGATAATAACACGGCCTATATCGTGATGGAGTTTCTGGAGGGAGAGACGCTGAAGGACCGCACCGCCCGGCTGGGGCGGATCCCATCGGGCGAGCTGCTGGAGCTGCTGCGCCCGGTCATGGGGGCCATGGAGGCCATGCACCAGGCGGGGATCATTCACCGGGACATCAGCCCCGACAACCTGATGTGCCTTCCCGGCGGCAAGGTAAAGCTGATGGACTTCGGCTGCGCCAAGGAGATCCAGGGGCAGCCTACCCAGACCGTGACGCTGAAGCACGGCTTTGCCCCCAGAGAGCAGTATGCGGGCCGGGGGCAGGGGCCGTGGACCGATGTGTACGCCCTGTGCGCCACAATTTACTACTGCCTGACGGGCCAGGTCCCGCCCCGGTCGGTGGAGCGGCAGGATGGAACCCAGGACTCCCTGACGCCGCCCACCCGGTTGGGCGCGGAACTGACAAAGCGGCAGGAGCGGGCTCTGGAAAAAGGCCTTGCGGTTCGGGCACCGGACCGCTGGCAGAGCGTGGCTCAGCTGTACGGGGCGCTGTATGGCGTCACGCTGGAAGGACGGCCTTGGCACGAGCGCGCGGAACCGTTTGAGGAAGGCCATACAGAATTTTTTCATCAGCAAAAAGAAGCGGATCTGGACGGCGGTGCTGCCAAAGAAGCATCCACCGGAAATGCCCGGCGATATGACAGAAAATTCTCCCGCAGGACGATCGCTGCGGCGGCTGCAGTCTGTGTGGGGATCACTTTGGCGGTGGCGGCCCTGCCGTTGATGGGCGGCAGCTGGAAAGATGCTGTTCCAGCAGGAGCTGCACAGGAGGACGATCAAGTCCTTTCACAGACCACAGAGAAGACGGACATACCGGAAGAGGTCCCGGGGGATAGTTTGGCGATCCCGCAGCAGGAACAGATCCTTTCTGATGTGACGGAGCCGTCTGGATCAGGACCATCTCAGCCGGAACAGGATGCCCCGTCACCGGCATCAGATAGTCAGACGAGACCACAGCAGCCGGAGCCTGCAAAGCCTCCCCAACAGACCGCGCCCAAGCCAGCCGCTCAGCCGACGCAGGCAGGACTCACGGCCCAGGCGGAAGGCTATGCCGCTGACGGTCAGTATACCCAGGCCGCCGACACATACCGTCAGATGCACACGCTGGGCTATCTCTCCGGAGGGGAGCTGGGGGAGCAGCTGTGTAGCTTGGGCAATGACGCCCAGGAGGACAGCGAATATGAGATAGCCGCCCAGCTTTACCAGCAGGCTGCGGACCTGGGCAACACACTGGGCAAGCGGCTGCTGTCCGTCTGCTACGAGTTCGGCACCGGGGTACCCCAGAGCCATGAGAAGGCATTTCAGCTGAATCTGGAGCTGGCCCGGGAAAATTATGGGGCCTCGGTGTACTATGATGTGGCCGCGGCCTATACGGATGGCGTGGGTACGGCCCGGGATCCAGAGCAGGCCATCTATTGGTGGAATCGGTATCTGGACACTGACGATCCCAAAGACACCACCCGTGCAAAGATTTTGGATAAAATTGCCGCGCTGGAAGCCGAGCGTTAAAAACTCGGGCGGGGAAACCCTCCCCGCCCGTTTGGTTTATTCACGAACCAGCACAAAGGCCTGCGCGCCTCCGGCCAGAACCAGGGACTGTCCCGTCAGAAGAGGCGAGGGCCGGTCCGGCAAAAGGCTGGCCCCTCCTGCTGCGGTGCCGTAGCGTGAGTGGAGATCCGTGACGAGCACAGTTCCCCACACCAACTCCACCCGGCAGTGGCGGCGACTCACGCCCCGGGTATCCGGCGGGAAGATCAGCTGGCACAGATCCGGCTGCCGCCCAAGAGTGACAGGCGGGACCAGGGGAAGCGTTTTCCCGGTGAATACCCCCGCGGTTCCCCGGAGGCACAGGCTGGGCCGGACCCGGGCGTTCACCACCTCCTCCGCCTCCCCCAGCGCAGCCAAAAGAGCGTCTCTGTCCGGAAAGCGGCGGGAAGGCTCCAGCCGGAGCCCCCGGTCCAGCAGGCGGAACAGGGCCTCCTCTCCGGCAGGACAGGCTTCCGTGGCCAAAGCCCGGAGGGCGGCGCGGCGGCCTGCCAGGCCGATCCTTTCCGGCAGTTCCTGCCCAGATAGCAGGCGGGCCAGCAGCGCACACAGCCGGTAGACGGCCCCTGTCTCCTCAGACAAGGAAGCCCTCCGCAGTTGTTCCTCCGGGGGCTGGAGCAGCGGGAAATCGTCCCGAAGGGTCCCGGCAGGCAATGCAGCCAGCGCAGCTGTCAGAGGAGCGGCTTGCCATAGGGGGAGCACCTTCCCCGCCGAGGCGGACAGGAGCAGAGCACGTATCTCGTCAGGATATGTGGTTTTGGGAAACACAGCGCCACCTCCCTGGGGATTTTCGATAGGTCCAGTATACGGTATCGGGGGCAAAAGGACAAGCCATTTGGGGGAACGGAGGAAGACGCCATGCGCATCGAGCTTACCGAGCAATCAGGCCTGGAGGTGAACCGGCTGTCAGCGGCGGATATGACGCCCGCCATGGCGGCCCGGTATCTGGAGGGAAGGATCCGGCTGAGAGGCTTTTGGGAAACCCTGCGGAGCCTGTATCCCGCCGGTGATCTGAGGGACCGGGTGACGGAGGCGCTGTACCGGCCGGGAGATGATCCCAAATCGGTGGCCCGGCGGGTCCGAAACTGGGAGCAGGGAAAAAACGCGCCCACCGACCGGGAGGACCTGTTCCGCATTGCCTTCGGCCTGGAATTGGATGAGGAGCAGACCTCTGTTTTGCTGGGAATATGTACGGATTATGGCATCCACTACCGAAACGGCAGAGAGTTGACCTACGCCTACTGCCTGCGGAAGGGGACCTCTTATCACCAAGCCGTCAGCCTTTACCATTCCCTGCCTGATCCGGAGCGGCATCCGACCAGAGAGCGGCGGGGGATGGAGGATACCCGGCAGATGGTGTCCATCTTCTCCGATGTTCGGGACGACGGCGAATTTTCCCGGCTGTACGAGTCCTATCTTGGTGCCTTCGGTACCCTCCACCAACGAGCCTGGGGCTATTTTGACCGGTATTTTCAGGCCCTTTTGTCCCCCGGTGCGGGAGAAGAGCACTACTCCATCCAGCGGGCTATGGACACCTATCTGACCTTGCATGTGCCCTCTGGAAGCCGCCGTCGGGACCTGACCTTGATCCAGCGGATGCTGAAGCAGGGCTGGCCCAATGCCACCAAGCTGAAAAACATCTGCGCCCGAAAGGAAGATGTGCCGAGAAAGCTGCTGCTGTTGCTGTACCTTGTGACGGAGAACGTGGTAGACGGCAGTTATGACGAACTGGATGAGGACTATCTTTCGCCCGAGGAGCTGTTTGAGGAGCACTGGTGGCGGGTAAATCTGATGCTGCAGGACTGCGGGATGCCCACCCTGGATCCCCGAAACGCCTATGATTGGCTGGTGCTCTACTCTCTCAACAGCGCCTTGCGGCAGGATGAAGCTATGGGAGAACGGATGGAGGCGGTGCTGACCATTTTGTTTTCCGAAGGGGGCGGGGAAACCATCTGAACCGGGTCTGCATCAACCATGATATGGTTGATGCACACAGGCAATGTATTCCCGCGGCAAAGGCAAAGGAGGTCCGGATTATGACACATCAGATTCCGTACGGCGGTACGGAGAAGGTTGCGATACTCGCCCAGTATGAAGCGGCGGAACATACGCAAGATCCCGGTGCCGACGTATCGTTAACAGCGCCTGACGGCAAAGAAACCGTCTCCGCCGATGCCGGAGAGATGGGATCCGGAGAGGCGGAAGCGGCACAGCCGGAAGTCGACGCGGCATCTCCCCAGGAGGAGGTAAACCAGACGGAGAGCGACGAGAATGAAGAGGGAGAGGCGGTACAGGAGCAGCCCTCGGTTGCCCCGCAGAAACCTGCCGAAACCGTCATCCCCTCTCCGCAGGTCGGAGAGCATCAGAAGGATGGGGAATCTCTGCCCGGAGAGGAGCCTCTGCCTGAGAAAGGTGGATTCTCTGAGGAAGAGACAGCGGCGGGACAGGAAGGCCGGATCCTATTTTCACAAACCCAGATGGCGATGCCTCCCGCTGCATCATCCGGGGCTGACACGCTGCTGCCCTTTGCCCTCGGTGTGCTCGTGACCCTGGGAATAACAGCGCTTTTGCTGTGGATGCGGCACAGATGTCCTGGCGGGCTCCCCCGGCGGAGGCCCGGCGGACGCAGACTCCGCACTGCCAGCGTCCACGAGCTGGGAGCCAGGAACGAACAGCAAGATGCGTTCTGTATTACCGGCCTGGAGACGCCGGGGCGCGGCGTGCTGGCGGCGGTAGCGGATGGTATGGGCGGTCTGGTGGACAGTGGCCAGGTGAGCCGGAGCCTTATCGACGCGCTTGGAGGAAGCTTTGCACCAAGTGATGAGACGCCCCCCGCCAGACAGCTCCAGCTTCTGTTCCGGCAAGCGCTGGAGCAGGTGGAGAATCTGCGGAAGGGACAGACGGCTCAGAGCGGCTCTACCCTGGTGATGGGGCTGATTGAAGGAGACGGCCTTTCCTGGCTCAGTGTGGGGGACAGCCGGATCTATCTGTGGCGCAGCGGCGGACTGATCCAACTCAACCGGGACCATGACTTTTCCCACGATTTGACCCTGCTTGCCCTCCAGGGAGACATGAGCCTGCAGGAGACGGACCAGGATCCGCGCCGGGAAAATCTGACCAGCTTTATCGGGAGAGGGTTTCCGCGAAAGGTGGAGTGGAACCCGGAGCCGGTATCCCTCTGTTCCGGAGATAAGGTAGTGCTTATGAGTGACGGTGTCTATCGGGCGCTGTCCCAGGAGGAAATGGCCGGGTGTCTGCAAGGTGATGTATCCAGAGCGGCCTGCGCCCTGCGGGCCATGGTGACAAAAAAGGCGCTGCCTCAGCAGGATAATTTTACCGCAGTCATTTTGGAAATAATATGAGGGGTTCTCGTTGGGATTGCAGAGACGCCCCATGCCCCTGGACCTGGCTCAGACGTTCTATGATCTGCGGGTGGAGACTTTGCGCAATCCGGAGGATCCTGGCGCCCAGACGGCGGTCCGGACGCTGTTGGACGCCATGGGGGCGTCCGACTGGGGCTCCTATGAGCTGCAGTATTACGACCTATCCGAGGAACCGCAGTTTTTGACGGCCATGCATACCGGCGCATACTGGCCAGGGGGTACAAATCGTCTCCCGCCCTATGCAAAAACAGGGCTTTTGATCTGGTATGACACTGTCTTTGATGAAGCCGCTTTCTGGGCAGCGCAGAAGAGTGTCCCCGACCTTTTGCTGGCACTGATTCCGGAGCTGTGGGAGGTCAACATCGGGTGCGCCGGGCCTGACGGGACGGCCGGCTACGCGGGTTCCAGTGATGAAAACGATGAGTATGTTCGGGAGCTTCTGGGGTATGAGAGCTTAGAAGAGGCAGGCAGCTCTGCCGCAGGGATCCGGGCCCTCATGGAGCTGTTGGAATGGCCGGAAAGCGGCTCTGCCCAGGAAGCCGGATCCCACGTCCCGTCAGAAAAAGAGGTCCTGCAAGCGCGGGCGGAGGCTTTGGAGGGAACGTCTGAGGAGCAGGCGGAGCAGCTGACGGAAACAGTCAAGGCGGCAAATCTGGCACTGGAATCCAAGTACCTGTATTACAATCTGTTTGGTGAGCTGTCAGATCCCGACAGCCTGTATTGGAATTATTTTGATGAGACCGGGGAGATCCAGATCGGCTGGGCCTATGACGGCGAGGTCGACATGGAGGCAGTCTGCCGGCAGGAAGATCTTACGGAAGAAGAGTTCTGTGCCAAATATGGAACGCCTGTCGTGACGGAAAATCGTTACGACGCGGATGCTTTCATCGCTTTGATAGAGAAGCTGAAAGAGCCTGTTCAGAACGAGGCCCTGAAAACGGATCTGCAGGAGATCGTGGACCTGACAGAGCTGGCAAAAAACACCCATGTGATGGAATACGCCAACAGCCTGTACCAAAAGATCCATGATCTGGATTATTTCTTGCTGCGGTATGGTCCCGCTGATGTGGGGCCGTATGTGGAGGACGACTCCACCATCACAAAATACTACGGCACACTTTCTGTCTACCGATGAGCGGCGCCGGAGACGCTGGGGAGGGACGAGCAATGGATAGGACGTCTGTCCGGAAATCGCTTTTGAAGCCGGTTGGGCTGGACATGGAGCACCGGACTGTTTCCTTTTCCCCGGTGGAGGGGCGGCAGAGACAGTGCTTCCACATGCGGAAGTTCTTTTGGCGTTTCTTCCACGCCCGGCAGGAGCTTGGTGAGGCTCATTTATACAGCAGAAGAGCCAATATGAAAGGGGAGTGCAGATGATGCACGATCGCAGATTTCTATCGTGGCAGAACGGTGGGAAATATCGTGCTTTGCGGCAGCGGATGGGATTTTTATTGCTCTGCGCCGCTCTGCTGGTAACGCTTGTACAAAATCATGGGCCTTCTGTTCAGGAGGTCCATCTCACCCCTGAGATGCGGCAGATTCTTGGGGAGGAGCCAGATATTCTGTTTAACCAGTTTTTCCGCAACTTGCAGAGTTGGTATGACTCCTATCCCTGTACGGAAAACGGGGTGACACTGACCATGGGGAGAGATTACGAAAAAATCGTCTACCTTCTGAATTGTGCCGGTCTGTATCTGAACGCCTATAAATTGGAGGAAAGCGATCCAAATTTACAGCTTATACAGGAATACAATGCTCCAATTGTCTTTTTTATTTCGGGATTCATCATTCCCTTCATAATGGCGCTGGCAAGGGACGAGACGTGTACCATCAGCAAAGAAGGATGGCAGGACAGTGGTTCAGGTATTGATGATATGATAGCCATATACAAATAGTGACGGAATGGCTCCGTTTCCCTCTGTCCCCGACGGAAGAGCCTTTGCAGCAGCTCTGACAGAAAACGAAAGAAAGAGCGCCTGCTAAAAAGCAGGCGCTCTTTTGATGGCTGCATGAGCACGGGAGGGATTCCCCGGCACGGGAAGGTCACGATCTGGGCACGTGTACAGGGATCGTTGGGATTGAAGGCGGTCGTGGTGGTACCCCTGGTGATGCCCTCTTCGTCCGCCCGGACCACAGCCAACGGGGAAATACCTGCCTTACAGATCTTCCAGGTCTGCTGCCGGGAGATCGTTTTCCAGGTTGTCCCGGGCCAGATCTGTGTCAATGGCGGGATAGATCTTGGCGGGGATGGGCCGCTCCACCTGATCCGGCTTTGGGCTGGAAATCTCCTGCTTGCTTTTACGCATGAAAATCACCCTCCGATTTTGGTTCTTCCTGACTGTTTTGATAGTAATCTCCCAGCTTCATCAGCATCCCCAAGGAGCAAAGTTCAATGCCGGCATCGTCGATCCTGGCCTGCACCTGCGGAGAAAGGGTATTCCAATAGGCTTCCATATTGGGATCTTCGTATTTCATCTTCATCACCCCCGCTAGTATTCCCGGCGGCGGAGAGAAATGTCGAATTTCTGGAGAGCAAATTTTTCCGATATTCTGCATTTGCAAAAATTGTTCTTGACGCGCAACTTCTGCAAATGTAGAATATGAACAGGAGGTGACGGAGATGGTGGGATTTGCGCGTCTGCCGGAATCGGAACTGGACGTGATGCTGACGGTGTGGAAGCACGGGGGAGAGGCCAGCGCCCCGGCGATCGGCGAGAGCCTGGGCCGGGAGCTGACGGCCAGCGCCCTCCACAGCTATCTCAAGCGGCTGGAGGAAAAGGGCTTTCTCGCCTGCCGGAAGGCGGGGAAGGTAAACGTCTATACCGCTTTGGTGACGGAGGCGGACTATCGCCGCGCCGAGAGCGGAGCGGTGCTGGAAAAGCTCTACAATGGGTCGCTGAAAAACTTTGCCGCCGCCCTGTGGGACGGAGGAAGGCTCTCCGGCCAAGAGGTCCGGGAGCTGCGGGATTATCTGGAGGAGCTGGAGCGGGGGGGGCGCTGATGGAGAATGTTTTCTGGCGTATGCTGACTACCGCCGGTGTGGTCTCCGCCTTTTTAGCGGTGCTGCTGCCGGCCCGCCGGTGGCTGACGGACCGCTACGCGCCTCAGGTGCGCTGGGGACTGTGGCAGGGAATGGCGGCGCTGCTGATCCTGGGGATCTTTGTATCCGGCTTCGCGGCACTGCCGGCCACCAGCTGGCATCTGCCCAACTACTCTGTGACGGTCCCGGCGATGGGTGCAGCTCCGGCACAGCCGGAAGGCGAATCTGCCATGGAGCCTTCTGTTTCTGAGCCGACAAAAAAGACGGATGCCGAAGGAGGACCTGCTGCAAACGCTGTGGGGGAGCAGGCCGCGGTACCGCGGCCCCAGGAGTCCGCTGCCGTTACGGTTTCGGCTGCGTCCGCTGCGGCGGCGGTCTGGCTGGCAGGAGCGGCGGGGACCCTTCTCTGGCAGGGGATCCGGTACAGCCGGACAATGCGGCGGCTGCTGGCGTCCTCCGTATCCACCGATGCCTATGCAGCACTTGTCCGGGAAATGGGGGCAAACGCTGCCGTGCGGGTGGTGCCGGGACTGGAGAGCCCCATGGCGATGGGGGTGCTCTGCCCGGTGGTGCTGCTGCCGGAGGGAGAGGTGCCGGATCTGGCGGTCCGCCATGAATTGACCCATATCCTGCGGCACGACCTTGGAGGAAAGGGGCTGCTCTTTTTGGCGTGCGCTCTGTACTGGTTCGATCCTCTGGTGTGGACCATGGCCGGATAGCCGGGGAGGACATGGAGGCCGCCTGCGACGCACAGCTGGTCCGGGATATGACGGCGGCGGGGAAGCGGGCTTACGGCGAGCTGCTGCTGGCGGTGGCAGGCGGGCGTACCGCGCCTCTTTCCACCCGGTTCGGGGGCAGCGGAGCGCAGATGAAGTCCCGGCTCACCCAGCTCTTTCACCCCGGAAAATCCAGCCGGGCCCTGACGGGGCTGCTGCTGGCGGTCGCCTTTGCAGTGACGGGCCTGTCGGCCTGCCGGGGCGGCGAGGACAATTCCTCCCTGCCGCCTCAGAGAACGGAGGGAAAAGACGGCTCCGTGGCGGTGTCTTTGATGGAAGGGACAGCCTTTACCCCCACCAGAGTCGGAACCGACCTGGACAGTGCCGACCGGGAGGTCACCACGGCGGACATCTCCCGCACACTGGCAAATGCGGTTTTGCCCGACGGCACGGAGGTGCTGTTTTATATCTCCCTCTCCGGGGACAAGTACGGCGCCTATATCCCCGCCGGCACGGAGCGGCTGATCCGCTTCACGGAGGAAAGCAATGTCTACACCGATGGCTATGATATATCTCTCTATGAAAATGTGCTGGGCCAAAGTGGCTTTCTCATTGCGTGTCCCCGGGGCACTGCCTACTACGCCAATGACTACTATTACTTTGACGAGGACGGCGCCCTCTGGCGGCTGGCCGCCTGCGGCAGCCAGGCCCTGGAGGTGGACCTGAACGGCGACGGCCAGAAGGAGCTGCTCTGGTCCTATCACGGCTACGAGCTGTATTACGATACCCGGATCGGCGGGCAGCTCTATGAGGCGAATCTGTGCGGTCTGACTGCCGCAGCTCTGGGATACCGGCAGGACGGCACCCTGGTGGCCCTGGAGATCCCGTATAGCCAGGAGGCCTTCGACGGCGAGACCGGCTACACCCTGACGCTGATGGGGGAAGGCGGCGCTCCCGCGGAGCAGCTGTCCGGCACAATCCGCCTGGGAGCCGATACCCTGGAGGTTTTCCAGCCCATCAAGCGGGCGGTGCCGCCGCCGGAGGTGGAGACCGACAGGCAGACCCGGGCAGCCTTTGTCTCGGTGCTGCGGGACCTGCGGGAGAACGGCGTCTTTCCGGACGGCCGGGCGGCCGAGGGTGCGGAACACGGCGCCGGAGAGTCCAACAGCTTTGCCGTGGCGGACGTGGATGGTGACGGGAAGGAGGAGCTGATTCTTTACTATACCTCCACCATCATGGCCGGCATGAGCGGGTATGTGGTGGGCTATGATGAAGACAGCGGGCAGGTCCATGTTCAGCTGAGGGATTTCCCAAGCATGGAGTTTTACGGCAGCGGCGCGGTGGAAGCCATGCTCTCTCACAACCAGAGCCTGGGGGAGCTTTGGCCCTATATCCTCTATACCTACCTGCCCCAGACGGACACCTACCAAGAGGAGAACATGGTGACGGCCTGGGACAAGAGCCGTTGTCCCACAGGCGAACACGGGGAGCCTTTCCCGGATGAGATCGACCGCAGCGGCAGCGGCACCGTTTACTATGTGGACGGCTGGTACGAGGGCGAGCCCATGGACCGGGAGGATTACCTGGCCTGGGAGCGGGAGGCCCTGGAGGGCTCGGACCGGCTGATGCTGGACTTCCTCCCGCTGACGGAGGAGAATATCGCGTCCCTGGAGAGCTGAGGCACTCCGGAGGACAGAACGAGGGCCGGAGGCGATCGCCTCCGGCCCTCGTTCCGGTGTGTGTCTGGCCGCATCAGAAAAACTGATGGAACCGATACAAAATGACAGCCAGCTGGGCCCGGTTGGAGAGCCCGCCAGGGTTCAGTGTGCCGTCGGACATGCCGGAGATGATGCCCCGGCCCACGGCCCAGTTCATGGCTTGGACGGCGTAGCTGCTCACCGCTGCCCCGTCGGGGTAACCGGAGAGATGTTCCTCCAGGGTCACCGCTGTCATGCCCCGGGCCACAGCGTAGCGATAGAGCATAGCCGCCAGCTGCTGCCGGGTCACCGGAGCACCGGGGGCGGAGCCGTCAGAGATGCCGTTTGCCACGGCCCAGTCCTTGGCCTGGGACATATTGGCGGGGTCGGCACCGGACATGCGGGCCAGGACCATCCAGATCTGCTGGCGGCTGACTGTGCCGCCGGGTGTAAACGCGGAAGCGGAGGTGCCCCGCATATAGCCCTGATCCGCAGCCCATTCGATCTCCTCACAGGCCCAGTGATCGGCGGGCACGTCGTCGTAGCTGGGGACGATCTCCGGTTCGGCCGTTTCAGGAGCGGAAGAGCCGCCGGAGGAAGAGCCGCCGGAGGAAGAGCCGCCGGAGGAAGAGCCGCCGGATCCGCTGTCGATTTCGGGAGCGGCGGAGCCGTCGCCGGTGACGGACACCGTACCGCCGGAGATGGACTGACTCCAGGAGGGATCCTCCGTGGCTTCGTCACCGTCATCGTAGGTGACGGTGACGGTGCCCTGTCCGGCACCGGTGAGATCCACGGTTTTGGTTTCGGGATCATAGATCAGGGAGACTTCCTCACCCGGGGCACACGTCCCCTGGAACGTGACGCGCACCAGCGTGTCGCCATCGTCGGGGTAGTACTCGCAGGAAAGCGCCACCGTCTCGCCGGAGACCTGGGCCTGGGTGACCTCGCCGTCCTCCATGGAGAAAACACAGGAATCTGCCTGGGTCACATTATAGAGAGCGTAGTCGTCAGCGATGCTGCCGGGGCCGGACAGCGTGACCGGGTCATCGCCCCAGATCCAGTACAAAGAGTCCGTCCCCGTGCTTTGCGTGGGTTCGTACCCATTGGAAATCCAGAAAATAGAGACCTTATTGGGGGCGAGCAGACTGCTTTGCGTGGATAAGAGGGCGTGGTCTGCACCCTGATCGATCCAGGAGACACCATCTGCCACTGTGCAGAAAGACATCATCTCCGCAGATCCTGACCAGTACATGTCAACATAGTTCCAAGAGTTATCCGAAAGAAAAACCTTGACGACTCCGAGCCGGGTAGGCATGGACACATCATAGACGTAAAAGGAGAGATAGTATTTATCTTCCGTATAGTCATATGCACAAAGGGTATGGTCGGCTCCCCCGGAACGATCCTTGATGTACAACAGCGGTATGGGCTGCCGCCCCGCCTTGTAGAGATCGATCTGCTCTTTCAGTCCTTCGTAGTTGCCCTTGTTTGCATTCAGCTGTTTTTGCACAGACTCCTTATATTGGAGCAGATGTGCAGTCTGAATCAGATCGTTAGCATCAGAAGAGCCGGTGGCGCCGGAAAGAGGGGTGTGTCTTTCGACCTGATCCAGGGCCTCACAGTCTCTGAAGAGGGTGGCGGGAATATACTTGGCGTTGACCAGAGAGGTGAGCGCTGCCATACCGAAACAAAGACCGGAATCTCCCATGGAAAAATCCGAGTTTTTTGCGGCCTGCAGCAGCTGTCTTCCCTTGGCGCTGCCGAATACAGCCTTGACCAGTTCATCCGGAATGGTTTTGGAGTAATTGCTGAAACTCCACCGCTGGAAGGGTGAGGTGCGGATCGTGCAGGAGCAGATGTAGCGATCCAGATAGTCGTACAGGCAGCAGGTCAGCTCAGAGTCCTGGGGCAGAGGCAGCTGCGTAAACTCTTCGTAGTTAAAAGAAATGGTGATAGAGCCGACCCCGGATACGATTCCGTAGTAAGTCAGCGGTGCGGGCTTTGTATAAAGGATGTCCCCGCTTGCTGTAAGAATCCGAAAAGTTCCGTAAAATTCCGAAAACTTTGAGCTGAAAAGATCATCGTGGGTATAGACCCAATCTTTGTTCAAACTGATTTCGACTCTGGCACCTTCCCAGCTGCCGGCAAGAGGCAGCATGTTGTTCCAGTCTCCGCCGAGCGGAAAGATCTCCGCGGTCATATCCGGTGCTGCATTTTCGTCGGGGCCTACATCGCCCAGGCCGTAGTACCCGTCTGTGCAGGTGATGAGGGCAAAGCGAAGATCCTGGTTGCCCTCTTCGGCAATATCGATCTTGTCCCAGGCGGCGCAGATGCTGTTGTAGCGCACTTTCTCCAGACTGGAGCAGTTTTCAAAGGCGCAGACATCCACGGTCCTCATGGTCTTGGGCATTTCCAGGGAGCGCAGCTGGGTGCAGCCGGAGAAGGCGTATGTTCCGATGCTGGTGATCCCCTCGGGAATAGCCAGTTCCGTCAGGGCGGCGCAGTCACGGAAGGTGTACGGAGCGATGACAGTGACTCCCGCGGGAATGGTCAGCCCGGTCAGAGCGGCACAGCCGGAGAAAGCAGACTCCCCGATGGTATTGACGCTCTCCGGCAGGGAGATCGCCGCCAGGGTCTTACAGTCGGAGAAGGCCTGCTCCCCGATGGAGGTGACGCCGGCGGGGACCGTGAGCTCCGTCAGGTTTCTGCAGTTGTAGAACGCCCAGCCGGGGATCTTAGTGAGGCCGGCGGACAGACTCGCCTGGGTCATAGGGCAGCCGGAAAAGGCGGACGTGCCCAGCGTTGTGACCGTGTCGGGCAAAGAGAGCTCCGTCAGGCCGGCACCCTCAAAGGCGCTCTCGCCGATGGAGGTAAGGCCGCTTGGGAAGGACAGGCTGTGCAGGTTGGAGCAATTGTAAAATGCCTCGTCTCCCACGGATTTCACACTGCTGGACATCAAAAGGTTAAAAAGGTCAGTGCATTCATAGAACGCCCTTTCCCCCACGGAGGTGATGGCCTCTCCCATGGTCACAGACTCCAGCTGATTGCACCCCGAGAACAGCTCCGGCGCGATGCGGTCCAGGGCCGAAGGCAGAGAGATCGCTTCCAGCCGATTGCAGTCTAAAAACGCGCCGTGGCCCAGGCTGGTGATGCTGTCGGGCAGGTACACATTGGTGAACTGGCAGCCCCAAAAGGCGTAGTCACCGATGGTTTCCGTGCCGTCGGGCACCTCCATGGCGGACAGGGGGCAGCCCAAAAAGGCGGAATCCCCGATGGAGCGGAGCTGACTGCCCTCTTCAAAGGTTGCGCTCTCCAAGGCAGTGCAGTCTGCAAAGGCGTTGTCCTGGATCTCTTGGACCGAGCTTGGGAGCTCCACCTGCGTCAGCGTGGGCGAGCAGGAATAGGCGTATTCGCCGATCACCTTCGGACGCATATTCAGGGACTCCTCGTAATCCGATGTGGAAGTCCACTCGCTGGACAGATAATATCTGGGGCGGGTGTGGAGGAACGTCTTGCCGATATCGTAAAGCTGCCCGCATACATCGGTGTAATACTGGTTTCCATCCTGGACGATGATGCCCTTGACGGCGGTACAGAAGGCGGCGGGGCCGATTTTCTCCACGCTGGCAGGGATAAAGATGCCCCTCACGGCGGGAAGACTAGTGGGGGTGGCCGGTTCCTCCGTGCCATTGAAAAAGGCACCTTCCCCGATGGACAGGAGCCCTTCGCTGAGGGTGATACGTGTGTAGCGGTTTTGGGAGAAGGCAAACGCGCCGATGGTCTCCACGCTGCCGGGGATCGTCAGAGGGAGGCTGTCTTCCGGGGAATTCTCCGTGGTGGCGTGGAAGGCGTACATTCCGATCTCTGTCACGCTTTCGGGAATGGTTACCGCGCCCAGAACGGGGTTTTCCGCCAGGGCAAAGTCCCCGATGGAGGTCAGGGTCGACGGCAGGGTGACGGATTCCAGATCCAAGTCATAGAAGGCACCGGTGGCCAGAGAGGTGATGCCCGCTCCGATGACCACGCTGGAAAACTCTGCCGGTTCGGCGTCGATCTCCTGGGAAATGTAATAGTCGATGTTCCAGGGGTAGGGGGAGAAGCTGACACCGTCGTTGGTGTGGTTAATGGCATACTCCGGGGAGAGGTCGCAGGAAAACCCATCTGCCTCATCCATGGGGCCCTCGCCGGACAAAGACAGTACCCCGTCCTTGATCGACCAGGTGATGTTGTCGCCCCAGGTGCCTGCGGTCACAGGGGATCCCGCTGCGGCGAGCACGGAAAGCTCCGACTCCGCGGGCGTCTCCGGCTCCGCAGGCGTTTCCGGCTCCGCAGGCGTTTCCGGCTCCGCGGGCGTCTCCGGCTCCGCAGGCGTTTCCGGCTCCGCAGGTGTTTCCGGCTCCGCGGGCGTTTCCGGGGACAGTTCCGGCTCCGCGGAGTCTTCTGCGGGCGGCACGGATTCCGTGGGCGTTTCCGCTGCGGCCGCCGGAACGATTCCGCCCAAGGGAGCGCATAGCCCTGCAGTCAGGGACAGTGCGGTGATCCAGCACAAGATTTTCTGTTTCATATCCATCTTCCTCTCTCAGTGATGCTTTATATCATGGTTCACGCTCCGCAGGTTTCTGCCAAGGTCTCCAGCAGCTGGGCCGTTTCCTGGGCGCCGAGGGCCTGGGGCGCGTTGGGCAGATGCGTCACCCACCCGTGGAAAGCCCGGCACAGATGGGGCTCCCGCACCTGGACGGAGCAAAAGCCGTCCTGGAGCGGGAAGCGCTCCGTGGTGAAAAATCCGATGCCGGATTGGCGGGAGGTGGTCATGCTCAGATAGTCCGGGAAGGTCCCCGGAGACAGGATACGGCCGGTAATGTCCCCGCTGCGGATATGCCCGGCCAGGGCGGACATCAGCCGCCGGCGCTGCCCCGGCGGGAAGGGCGCCACGAAAGCGGTGGGAAAGTCGTCCAGGGAGCCGGTGGCGCAGAATCGCTCCAGCCCGCTGCGGGTGAAAAAGGTATAGAACTGCTCCACGGTCCGCAGCCGGCCGAACCGCTTTTGGGCCACCGCCTCCAGCCGGTCATAGAAGGGGAGTTCCGGCCGCAGGTAACGGCCGATGGTGGCATCGTCGTAGAACCGGCCGAAACAGGGCTGGTCCATGACCATATAGAACCCGTCACAGTCGGTGCACCCGTCGTAGGACTCCAGCATCTCCACCGGGTCGGAGGTGTACTGGATCAGGGGATGGCACCGCTCCAGCAGGGTCTGGAAGTGACGGCGATACTGCTCCACCTGGTCGGTGCCCCGCAGCAGCATGGCCTGGGCGCCATCCTCCGACAGGCACACCGTACAGCCATGGGTCACCAGAAAGTAAGGGAACGGGTCGGTGTATCGGGCGGCGATGCTGTCGTCGTAGTAGTAATAAGGGTGATAGTGCCGCTTGGACAGCAGGCAGATGGGAAGGACCCGGCAAAAACACTCCAGATTGTGCAGATTGATATCCTCTGCGGCGCCGGAGGCGTCGAAGGCAATGATCTGGCGCACCTGAGCCCCCATGCGACCGTCCAGATACCGGCGCAGCAGCTCATCGCCTAAAAAGGTGTCCGTGGGCGGAACGGTCAGCTCCACACGGGCATCCGGCCGAGTCAGCTCCTGAGAGAGGACCAGCCGCAAAAGAGAATGTACATTGGGGGCGCCGGAGAAGATGGAACGGGTCCCGGCGTAGCCGTCCAGGTCCAGCAGAAGGCGGCTGTCCTCGAAGGCGGGAGCAGTGAAATCCAGCCGTGCCAGATCGGAAAACAGCTTCCCCACGATCTCCCGGGACTGCCGGAGCCCCTCCTTTTCAAACTGGGTGTCGTAATAGGCCCGCAGCCGCTGCTCTTCGCCGGGGGTCAGACGAAGATGGTAGATCAGATCGTCCAGGGCGGCATAGGGCAGCACCCGCTGGCCTGTCAGCGTTTTGGAAAGGGCCGTCCGCTCCACGCCGGACAGGCGGGAGAGAGCCGATACCGTCAGACCCTTGGTTTGAAGCAGGTCGCGCAGATACTCACTGAACAACTGCATGTCGCTCACCTCTGTCATACGGGAAATTGTCATTATGTGTAAATTACCATTAAGTGTAATATAGCATAATGATCCGTAAAAGGGTGTGCAGGAATACTGCGGATTTTTTGCACACCTCCAAGCACATTTTCCGGGACTGTGGGAAGAGGGAACGGGAACTGCTTGGCGGAACTTGGGACAAAGACGGAAAATTCTTCTTGACGTATATAGATTATCTATCTATAATTTTATATAGATATTCTATATATTGGAGGCAAGCCTATGGACCTGGACAGGAGTTTTGTCAGCGGAAGCATCCCGCTTTTGGTCATGAAGCTGCTGGAGGATCAGGACCTGTACGGCTATCAGATGATCGAAGAGCTGCGGCGCCGGTCGGACGATACCTTTCACCTGAAGGCCGGCACGCTGTATCCGCTGCTGCACGGACTGGAGGAAAAGGGGTTCGTGACGGCCTACGAGCAGGAGGCGGCGGCCGGAAAACCCAGGCGCTATTATCATCTGACGGACCAGGGCCATGATGCGCTCCGGGAGAAGGAGACGTCCTGGAACATCTATGCCAGAGCGGTGGGGAAAGCGCTGAGGGGAGGTGCCTGCTGTGCCGGAGCATGATACCATCCAGGCTTATCTGGAGACTGCCGGGGAGCAGATCCGCTGGGGCCGGGCCCGGCAGGTCGTGATCCCCGAATTGCGCCAGCACCTGGAGGACCAGCGGGACGCCTTTCTTGCCGAAGGCCGTGAAGATGCGGAGCGTCTGGCGGTGGAGGAGATGGGAGACCCCGTGTCCGTGGGAGCGGAGCTGGATCGCATCCACCGGCCGAAGCCCCAGTGGGGCCTGCTGGCACTGACGGTGGCCTTTGCCCTGGCAGGTGCGGTGCTTCGGGTCTGGCTGACCGCGGACTGGGCGGAGCTTTACCAGGACATCGATCCGCTGCGCACGGCTCTGGCCTTCCTCTTGGGCTGCGGGGCCCTGGCCGCAGGCTATTTTCTGGATCTTTCTTTTCTGGGGCACCATGCCCGGGCTATCTGCGCGGGAGCCCTGGTGGCCACGGCTTTGGCGTGGCGTCTTTCGCCCAATGTGGGAGGCGTGGCCATCTACGCCCGCTATGTGGTCCTCTGCTTCCCGGTGGTTTACGCCTGCTGGCTGTATGTCTGCCGAAAAAAGGGCTGGTGGGGCATGGGGCTGGCGATGGCGGGTATGGTTCCGTTGGCGCTTGCCTGCTGGCTGACGCCGTATGTGTTCGCGTTGGTGGAATTGCTGCTGACCGGACTCGTACTGCTGATTTTTGCCTGCCGGAAGGACTGGTTCGGCATCGGACGGTGGAAGCCCCTTCTGGCCGTGGTCGGCTGCGTCGGAGGACTTGCCGGTGTGTTCGTATACCTGCTGCTGCACTCCGGGCATGCCATGCGGCGGCTGACCGCCGCGCTGCACCCGGAAGCGGACCCCTGGGCATGGGCTATTACGCGCTGACCGCCCGCCGTGCGCTGGCAGGTGCCCGGTGGTGGGGACAGGGGACCTGGAGCGGTACATCTTCTTACGCGGGAACCATGCCCTGTTGCGAGAGCGACAATCTCTTGACGACGCTCATCCACCAGCTTGGCTGGGGACCGTTTTTGCTGGTGGTGCTGACCTTTGCAGTGCTGCTGGGTTGGCTCGCGGTTCGCTGTCTGCGTCAGAAGAGCCGGCTAGGGCAGTTCTTGGTCATTGCAGTGGTCATGATGCTGGGGATCCAGGCACTGTTCAGCGTGGCCTGGAACCTGGGATTTACCTGGAACAGCGCCCTTTTCCCACTGATGATCGGGAACACCGCCTCCGTGGTGGAAATGGGACTGATCGGACTGGCGCTGTCTGCGTTCCGGGGGGACAGCGTTGCCCGGGATGAAAGCTGTGATGTGCAATACCGGCCCCGGTACCGGATCCGGGTACACATCGAAAAGCTCTGAGCAGTCCGCGCCTGAACGATTGGCAGTAAATCAGGAACAAGCGGGCCGCCCCGAAAACGAATGTTTTCGGGGCGGCCCGTGCTTTTTTACCGGAATTATGGGGTGGAGACACAGATCTGCCAGGCTGGTTACAACAAAAAATGGGAGCAGTTCAGATTTTATATTGCGTGCGCACGCATTTAGATGTATGATAAACGGCGTTGGGAGGTAATGCATATGAAACTATTGAAATGGCTCTCTGTGGCGGAGCGGTTTTCCAAGGCCTATCTGGATCAGCTGCTGGCGCCTCTGGGTATCAACAGCAGTCAGCATATCTATCTTTTGAAGGTCTGCGATCACCCGGGAATTTCCCAGGATGCGCTGCTGGACATCGTCTATGTCCATCCCAGCAATATGGTGCGCATGGTGGCGTCCTTGGAAAAGAAGGGCTTTTTGACGCGGGAGCCCTGTTCACAGGACAAGCGGACCTGGCAGCTCTATCCCACCCAGCGGGCCCTGGACATCTGCGGGCAGATCCGGGAAGCCTGCAAAAAAACGGAAGCAGTCTTGCTGGAGGGAATGACGGAGCAGGCTCAGGCGGATTTTCAAACTGCCTTGTTCCAGGCAGGCAAAAAAATGGCGCTGCAGCAGGGCGTGATTCGGACAGGAGATGAGTTCGATGCCTGAAAATCCTTTGGGATACGAAAAAATCTCCACGCTGCTGCGGGGGTTCGCGATCCCCAGCATCACGGCCACGCTGGTCAGCTCGCTATATAACATTGTGGATCAGGTCTTTATCGGCCAGGGCGTGGGATATCTGGGCAATGCGGCCACCAATGTATCCTATCCGCTGTCTACCATATGTCTGGCCATTTCCCTGCTGTTGGGTATCGGCAGCGCCTCTCGGTTTTCCATCTGCCTGGGAAAGCAAAAGCCGGAGCAGGCGGCCCGGCTGGTGGGAAACGGTATCGTTCTGCTGGCTGGTGCCGGAATTCTTTACGCGGTGATGGGTGAACTTTTCCTCACGCCCCTGCTGCGGGTGTTCGGAGCAACAGAAGAAGTCATCCCCTTTGCCCGGCAGTATTCCCAGATCATCCTGCTGGGCATGCCGTTCCTCATCCTGACCAACGGCATCAGCAACCCGATCCGGGCGGACGGCAGTCCCCGGTATTCCATGCTGTGTATGGTGGCTGGCGCCGTGGCCAATACCATTTTGGACCCGTTTTTTATTTTTGTGCTGGATTGGGGCATATTCGGCGCCGCGCTGGCCACTGTCCTGGGGCAGCTCCTTTCCTTTGCGCTTGCGCTGCGGTATCTGTGGCATTTTCGTACTGTGGTACTGACCAGAGCCTGCTTTCGTCTGGTGCCCCGGGACAACCTGTGTACCATCTATATGGGCATCAGCAGCTGCATCAACCAGGTTGCCATCACCCTGGTCCAAATCGTGCTCAATAACTCCTTGACTTATTATGGGGCGCGCTCCATTTATGGGGAGGATATCCCTCTGGCGGCCTGCGGCATCGTCATGAAGACGAATGCCATTTTGCTCTCCATCGTCGTGGGGATCTCCCAGGGAGTGCAGCCCATCATCGGCTTCAATTTCGGCGCCGGGAAATACGACCGGGTGCGGCAGGCATATCTATTGGCCATCAAGTGGAATTTCGCCGTTTCGGCGGTGGGATTTTGCCTGTTCCAGTTTTTCCCCACCTCCATCATTGCCCTCTTCGGAGACGGTGAGCCGCTTTACTTTGAATTTGCGGTTTTGTTTATGCGCACGTTCCTCTTTATGGTGCTTTTCAACGGTGTGCAGTTGCTCTCCTCCAATTTCTTTACCGCCATCGGTAAAGCACTCAAGGGCCTCCTGCTCTCTTTGACACGGCAGGTCTTCTTCCTGATCCCTTTGATTTTTCTGCTCCCGCTCCGCTTCGGCATCTTCGGCGTGCTGCTGGCAGGGCCCATTGCGGACTTTATTGCGTTTGTGGTGTCCGCGGTGCTTGTGGCCAGGGAATTTAGGACCCTGCGATGTCAAGGCGCTTGTCTCCAATGATGCGCCATTACAAATAATAAAAGCACAGACCTATGTAAAATACAGCGGTCTGTGCTTTGTTCCGGCGTTTATACCGTGACCGGCCGGACGGCTGCGGAACAGGGCCTGTTTTATTTCCGGATAGGCCATTGAACCGCCGTTTTTGCCATGATAAACTATATAATCATAACAATCGCAGCTTAAATCCGTGAAACAGCGGAGTCGGTGCGAAAGGAGCGTGGGTGCCGTGGGCATGACGTTGGCAAATCTGCATATTCTTGGCGGAGACCCGGATCAGATCTGCAGCCTGATGCCGCAGGCCGCCGTGGGGATTTGGTCCTCCGGCTGTGTTTCGGTGTTTGCGCCGGACCTGCAGCCGCCGACGGCAGACCGGCAGGCCAGGGCGCTGTCCCGGAAAATCCCCCAGTGCGTCCTTTCCGTATGGCTGTTCGATGAGGATGCGGCAGGGTTTTCCATATTTCGCAGCGGAAAGCGGGAGGCGGCCCATGTCCTGGACCCGGATGGGTACTCAAACCTGGGGAATATCCCCCTGTTCTGCCGCCTTTGGGAACTTCCGGAGGAGGATGTTCCCCGTCTGCGGGCGGTGTGGAAAAAGGGCGGGGCAGAGGAACAGCTGTACCTCACCGGCTGCCTGCTGGGACTTCCCCTGTGCCATGACAGCCAGATGCTGCCCCGGCAAAGCTGCCGGCGGGACACCGCACCGGTGGACCAGTGGATCCGGGAGCGCCCGGCGCCGCCCCGCATCCGCAATCAGGCCCGGGCGGAGCTGATCCAGGAGATCCCCGGGTTCCGCTATCACGCCACGGGCACATTCACAGCGCCGTTCTATGTGAGCGTGGACCCGTACGATGATCCGTATGCGTACGATGGCTGCCATCTGTGGAAAGCCCAGGAGGACGGGACGGTCCGGGAGATCTGGGGTGCCGATGAGGATGAAATGGTCTATGCGTCCTCCAAGCGGGCCGTCTGCGTAGAGCCCCATACGCGGCGCGTTTTGTATGACTCTGCGGGACAGCTTTCCGGCATCTGCGCTTTGTCCGGGGATGTGCAGCTGATGGAAAGGGGCGAGATCCTGCAAGAGCGCACACTGGAAAAGAGTGCCTCTGCCCTGGAATGCCTCGGCCCGGACGGAACGCTGCTGTGGAGCAGGAAGATGGATCCGGCCTGTGACCGGGTGCTATCCTGGAACGACCGGGAGCTGCTGCTGCAGCGCACGAGGGAGCAGATGCACCTCATCCGGCTCGATCTGGCTGACGGACGCGAAACCGGACGGGCGGATGATCTGGTGGGGACGGATGTCCACAAGGCGCTGTGGGACCACGGCGCATGGTGGATCACTCACAACGGATTTTTGATGGAGGACGGAACCCGGAGCCGGGAGAGGCGAGACGTGCTCACAAAGCTGGATGAGAAGATGCGCACGGCGGCCCGTCTTCCGCTGCCCTCCTGGGCGCAGGAGCTGTGCTTTTCCCCGGACCGAAAACGGCTGTATGTGTTTTTCTTTGAAAGCCAGGTCTGGGTGCTGGAGGGAGAGAGCCTGGTGCTTGAGAGGACTCTGGAGGACAGGTCATTTTTGGCGCCGCTGGGGTTCGACACACGCGGTACGGAGCATCGCCTGTGGCTGCTGCGGGGGAACAGCACGGTGGAGGCCTGGGATGAGGCGCTGACGGCGCCGGTGTCCCGCCACCGGCTCAAGGGCAGGGTCACCGGACAGCACAAAGACGGCCAGGGCCGCCTCTGTGTGACCACCTGGGATGAACGGAAGAACATTTTCCGGGTATTCCGCCTGACGTGAGGAAAAATGGAGGATCGGCGGCGCCGGGATATCCTGTGTAAAGAGCAGGCACGAAAGTGCCTGCTCTTTTTTAGATACGCGGCCTCTGCGCACAGCGGCCCGTGGACACGAGAACAGGCACCATCGTTTCAGGACACGGCCTCACCTGTTTGCGTATCCAGTACGACCTCTGATTCTAATGTCAGCGTGTGGGGACCGCTCCATACAAGCGTTTGAAAGATGGTGTACCTCGAGGAGTCTTTGACCCAGTTTTTGATACGACCTTCATGGACTTCAAAATACGACAGCATGCCATCATACAAAACTTCCATAAACCGGCTTGCGTCTTGATCCCAAAGGTATACCGCTTTTTCGCTGTTCAGGGTGCCGCCCAGAGTTACAGCAATGTCCGCATATCCATCCTGATTAAAGTCAAGAAACTCAATGGGAGACGTAGGATCGTCAGGACAAGATGCGATCGCTATTTGCTGAAGCTCCTGCTCATTTGCATCCAGGACTGTGATCCCCGTATCGTCAGAATAGGTGAGGATGGTTTCACACGGCTCCCCTGCCTGGGTGAGGGTATAGCGGAAGCCCTGGTCCGTGAGGGACTGCTGAACCACAGAGGCCACCTTGTCCTCGGCACAGAAAATATCTTCTTCGTGAAAGGATTCCCGGTGCTCTGCGGGCTGTGCCGCACGGGCGGCATCCTCGCCTGTGGCCGAGCAGGCGCATATGCATGGCAGCAGCGCTGTAGAAAGCAATATCATCAAGCGTTTCATCCGTACCATGGCTGACCTTCATTCTATCTCGCTGTCCGTCCGCTGGATCAGTTCCGTTTGATCCCGCAGATGGCGGATGATTTTTTCTTCACATGCAGTGATCTGCCATTTTATATTTGTAATGTATAATATCTCAAAAATGCATGCGATAAGGCAAACGGGGAGGGCATGGGGGTAAATCAGCAGAGAAATGAAACTGTAAACGGCAGCAGCGGTAAAGAGCATGAGACTGATATAGGAACAGAGCGGAGGCTGCACGGAAAAAACCACATGATTCCTGTGTGATGAAAAATCCGGAACGACTTTTCCGCGCACGTGAAATGCGATATAAAGCCTGTTGCCCCCGTGTGCCGCGCCTGCTTTGAAATGAAACGCATCTTTTGAAAACAGATCATATTTCGACGGAAATGCAGCTGACCGAAGGGAACGAAGGATCCTCTCCGGATCCTGATCCGTTTGAATGATTTTCTCTTGATAAAACAGCTTTTTCAATTTCATACCTCAAAAACAACCGGATCATGGAAAATATGGAAATACAGCCTGGGGTCCGCTCCCTGCAGCGTGCCTGACCGTGGGAATGCTCCGCGCTTTTCTCTGCGCGGCAGCAGGAAAGTGCCCTTTGACCGTTGAACTATGCAACCATTATATAAGCTTACTGTGGGGAAGTAAACCCATATTTCCCTGCCGGCGAATGATGGTCGAACTGCCCCAAGCGGGGATGATTCGCCCATTTCCGGGGACTCTACCGCTGGTCGGTTGCCTTTTCGGCCTGCGCGCAGTACACTTTTGCCCAAGAGGTGATGGACATGAACAAAGAACGGCTGGGCACCTTCATCGGCGAGTGCCGCCGGGAGCAGGGACTGACCCAGCGGGAGCTGGCCGAGCGCCTTCATGTGACCGACAAGGCGGTCAGCAAGTGGGAGCGGGGGCTCAGCTACCCGGACGTGACACTGCTGGAGCCTCTGGCATCGGCCCTGGGGCTGGGGGTGGAGGAGCTGATGGCCTGCCGCCGGCAGGCGGCAGAGAGCGGAGAGGAGGATCCTATGAAAAATCTGCTGACCATTTCGGGCGAGAGTCTTCAGCGGGAGCGGCGGCGGTCCTGGGGACGGCTGGCCGGCGTGCTGGTACTGCTGGCGGTGACCGGGGCGGTGATCGCCTGGAACGCTCTGCATGTGACGGAGAAGCGCTGTGAGGATCTGGTGCTGAAAGAGACTGTGGATGGGGTCGACTACATTTATTTGCAGGAGGGAGACCATCTGCTGAAGCTCCGCTGCGAGGGAGACGTGGATTTTGACAGCATCGTGTTGAAAACGGAGTATGGGGAGGGTCTGGTTTACGATCTGGAATGCCGGTGGAACCGCCTCACCTACGAAGGGACGGTCACTGCCTGTACTGCAAACGGCATGATCAATATCGGCTCTGCGATGAGTCAGATCGGCAGCGCCATGGGGCTGGATTACAATCCGGAGACCGGGGATGCCCTGTTTGGCTATGATGACGCGGCATTCCAGTATAAGTATATCTATCCCAACCCGGATGGGGAAGGCTTTCTCTACACCTACGACTTCTGGCGGGGAGACGGGGAGACCTGGAACGCGGAGCGGCTGCTGACGGTGCGGGACTGCCGGACCTTCGCTGCGGCGAATTGGGACGGCGACGGCGTCACGGAGCTGCTGGTCCGCACCCGCTGGAAGGAAAAGCCCTATATGGTCTACGACATAGAGGCCGGGACTATCACGGAGAACTGGCTGGATACGCTGGAACCGGAGTTTGCGGAATTGCTGCTGACGGTGGAAGAGCAGGATGCTTTATTGCAGGAGCAGCTGCGCCGGGAGGGCGTGGACCCGGAGGAAGATCGGGAGGTCGCTGAGGGCTCTGCCCTCTGAGCGGAAGGGAGGAGCCTATGGAAAAGACCGATCCCAGCGGCCCCTGGCGGATCTGGGTCAGTCCGGAGCGGAAGATCGTCTCCTTTCACCATGAGGCGGGATTCCAAAAGCTGGAGTTTCGCAGCCGGGAGCTGTTTTTGCGGTGCGTGGACCGCTACGCCGGTGAACGGTATCGATATCAATAGCGTGAGGACACGGCCCGGCGCGGGAGCTTGCAGAGCGAATGCCGGGCTGCGGACAAAAAGCAAGAGTCAGGGCGGACGATCCCCAAAAGGATCGTCCGCCCTGGCATTTTTCCGGTAATTCGCTGCGGCCTGGGAAACTCACTCCACCACGATCATGACCGCGCCGGTCTTGACCTTGTCCCCCGGCTGGATATGGACGGCAGTTACAGTGCCGTCGATGGGGCAGGCGATGGGCTGCTCCATTTTCATGGCTTCCAGGGTGCCCAGGATGGCGCGTGCCTTCACACTGTCGCCCACCTTTACATTGACGGCGAGAATGGAACCGGGAATACGAGCTTTGATTTCCATAAAAATACCTCCATAGTTGTGATCTGTTGTTAAAGGGGGAAAGAACTGTTGAAAAGCGATCTTACAGCAGGCTGATAGTGCTGACGAAAATACCGGCGGCAATGGCTGAGGTGATGACGCCGGAGATGTTGGCGCCCATGGCCACAGGGATGATCATGGCAAAGGGGTTTTCCTCCATGGCCGCGTGCTGTGCCAGCTTAGCGGTGGAGGGGACGCAGGAGACGCCGGCGATGCCCGTCACAGGATTGAAGTCCTCATTTTTCCGCTTGTGGATCCAGTACATCAAAAGGCCGCCCAGCAGGCCGCCCACGGCGGAGATGGCCAGCGCCAGGATCCCCAGGACCAAAATGACCAATACGGTGGGATTCAGGATGGTGGATGCCTCGCACAAGACGCCCAAAATGACGCCCAGGAAGAAGGTGGCAAAGTAGGAAAGTCCCTCTTCCAGCAGCTCTGTGTAGCGGTTGATCTGCGCCTCTTTGACGGCCATGCCGATGAAGAAGGAGAAGATCAGGGGAGAAGCCACCGGCAGAAGCAGACAGAGAACGAAATTTACCACCACGATGAAGATGAATTTGGAGCGCTGGGAGACCTCGGGAACTTCCACGTACATGTCGATGCCCCGGTATTTTTTGGGGACCATGGCCTTGATCAGGAACGGATAGGCCCCGTAGGTCAGGCTCAGGTACAGATATGCGATGATGGAAATGGGAACGAACAGTTCCGGGGCCAGCATCAAAGAAGTGAACAGGACCATGGGACCGTCCGCACCGCCGATGGTGGCGATGGCCGCGGCGGCACCGGGGGCCAGGCCGAACACCTTGATGCCCACCACCAGCGTCACGAACGTGCCCATCTCGGCAAAGATGGCGATGATCATGGAGCTCCAGGGCTTCGCCAGCAGATAGCTGATCTCGCTGCGGGCGCCGATGCCCATGAATACCAGACAGGCGATGAGACCATTGGAAAATGTGAGATTGTAGATGGGCTGCAGGAAGTTCACCTGCATGATATCCACCAAACTCACAGCGTCAGATACCAGCGGAGCGATGAACATGTTCCCGATTTCTCCGCTGCTGAGAAACAGCATGCCGGCGTTAACGGCCATCATGGCGATGCCCATGGGGACCATGATCAGCGGTTCCAGCGTGCGCTTGAAGCCGAAGTACGCCAGAATGAAGCCCAGTATGAGCAGAAGGATCCGGGCAAAAGCCACCACGGGCTCCAGGGCGAAAAAGGTGCTGATACCGGGGAAGAGCTGAGCAAGCAAATCCGTCATGCCTTGGTCTCACCTTCCTTTTCAGAAAACACCTTGTTGACCAGAACAATCACGCCTACGACGGCCAGGGAGATTACGGCGGTAGCCGCATAAGCTGCCAGAGTGTACAGATAAACGTTCATATGGATGACTCTTCTTTCTTTTCTGTGGCGGGAGTCAGTGCCGCATGTAATAGTCGTGGAGAAACTCCATCAGTTGGTCATAGGGCAAAGCTCCCTTCGCGGACAGGGGGCAGTTCTCGTCCTTGAGAAGTGCTTCCATCCATCCGTTGAACAGCAAAAAGTCGGATGGATCGGCACTGCCTGTGCTGAGGACGAACAGTGTTTGCAGCAAGATCCCTTCCCAGACGACGGGCTTTTGAAACTGAAAGATCGCGCAGAAGGACCATTCGCCGTAGGTATAAAGGGTCTTGACAAAGCCGATGCCGTTGTTGGTCACGGTGAAGCGCCGGCGGCTGTTGCGGTTGAGATCGGCGCAGATGGATACATCTGCATAGCCGGCAGCCAGCAGCCGCTCCGCCACCAGCTTGATCACGTCGCTTTTGGAAGCGGCGCTGCAGTTTTGAAAGTACAGACTGGGGTGAAAAAATGTCTTCAGCTGGGACCAGACGGTCTCCTTTCCGTGGTACCAGTTCATGAGTGTGGCCTGATCTTCCGTGGAAAGGCTGAAGGAATAGTAAAGAATGTCTCCCGGAAAGCCGGCGAAAACTTCCGCCGGAATGTCCGTGAGCAGCAGATCGCACTTGCTGTTCACCACATCCTGGATCTGATAGCTCTCGTAGGCGATGACCTGGCGGGCCAGTCCCTCGCAGCAGTTGAGGTACCGCTGTGCAATGGACATGGCGATGTCTCTGGAGTATTCCTGGGAGATCACGGCCACGGTACAGCCCTGCCGCACATTGCTGCGGATCTTGGGGATGCTGGGCAGAAACACCATGGCCAGCCGGTCGATCTCACTGTGGTGCAGGACACAGCGGTAGTTCTTCTCCAGCAGCGCGCCCACGTAGATAGCGAATTCCCGGGCCAGAATGAAGTTCCGGCTCATTTCCCGGCTGATGATGTCCTCCAGCAGCATATGGGTGACCATGCGGGCCTCCATGGGCAGAAGGTAGAGGGCCACCCGCTCCTTCAGTTCCCGGTCATACACAAACTCTTTAACGCCATAGCGGGAAAAAAGCTGCATGATGGCCTCATTGGCGAAATTCATGGCCCGGTAGAAATTTTCCTTGACGGCCACTTCGTCGTACCGGAGGAAGGTCCGGTAACCCAGGATCAGGTTTGCCAGATAAATCCGGTCCGGCTCCGAAAAGTCTGTGCCCAGAAAGTCGCTGACCAGCCGCAGCACATCACAGGCGGCCTGATAGGAGCGCAGGACCTTGCTCTCGTAGATCTCCTTGTTGGAAAAGTGCATGGGTCTGCCGCTGCGGTTGACGGCAAGGCAGATGGCCAGGGCGATCCGGCTCATGTGGCTTTTGGAAATGAAATAGGGCTTCTTTTCCGGATTGGCCAGCACGTCCTCCACGGCCCGGCAAATGCGCTCATAGACGCCCGCGTCCATCCGGAACATGGCGTTGAAGCCATCAACCGTATAGAGCGTGTCCGTCTCCAGCCGGCTATGCGCGAACTCGTGGATCATGCAGGAGCGGATATATTGCTCTGCACCCTGGATCTGGAGCCCATAGCCGGGGACGCTTTCGATCCGCAGTCCATAGCCGTCCAGAAACTTCCTCACAGACTGCAGCTCCGCACTGATGATGGTCTGGGAGACGAACAGCTCATCTGCCAGGTCTGCGCTTTTCACATAGCTGTCGGCGGCCAGCAGACGCTGGGTCAGGTAGTGGATACGCTGATTTTTTACCGGGACTCGGTCCGCCTCCATGCCCTTGGCGCCCATGCGCTGGAATCTGGCGGCGCTGACAGGGTCCATGCAATAGCCCTGCCCGGTCTTTTTCTGGATGTGGATGCCGTATTGGCGCATCTGCTCGGACAAGGCGGCAATATCCCAGCGAACCGTCTTGGCGGAGATTTTCAGAGCCGAGGCGATTTCTGCGCTGGAGATGAACCGCCCTGCGGCGGCGATCCGCTGCAGGATCTGATACCGGCGTCGTTCAATCCGATCCATAATGTGCTTCCTTTCTTGAGGTTGAGGCCAGGCCACCGGCACAAACTGCCCGGTGACCCGGCCCGGGTACGGAAGCAGGTTGCGGGATCACCAAAACAGCTTGTAAAAACCGGTCAGAGCCAGCAGCGCACAGCCGACCACGGCGAGAATGGCAGAGAGCAGGAAGCTGTTGAACAGCTTGCTCTTGTCCGTTCCCTCGTTGGAGCAGGCCATGGCGATGCCGCCCATGGTGGACAGGGGGGAGATGGGGACGATATTGGCACCGATGACGATACTGGAGACGATGGAGGCCACGCTGACCGTTCCGCCCATCTGGGCTGCGATCTCCGGTGCGGTGGGGATCAGGGTGGGCATGACCACGCCCGTGGCGCTGGACACTGCGCTCATGGCGCCGCCGGTGAGGATCATGATGCTGTCAGCAGTGGCGGGCGTCATGATAGAAGCCAGCCAGGCGGAGGCGGCGTCGATGCCGCCGGCCACGGTGATGACATTCACCAGCATGGACACGCCGGCCAGCAGCATGATGGTGGTCCAGGAGATCTGCTTGATGGCCTCGTTGGCATCGCCGCAGCCCAGCAGGATCAAAATGGCGCCCACGGTGAAGCCGGTCAGCGGCACATCGGTTTTGAAAACAGCGGTGGATACGATCAGGACCAGCAGGGCTACCAGGGTGATCTTCTGCTTGCGGTCGAAGGTGATCTTGGTGTGCCCGTTTTCCTGCAGGGGCAGCGGCGCAAGCTTCAGTCCGCCGCCCACCAGATAGCAGACGGTAAAGCAGATCAGGGCGGAGAGCATCATGTGCAGCCACAGGGGCAGCACGCGGCCGTCCATTCCGATCTCATTCATCAGGCCCAGCGCGATGATGCCGTTGGCCGCGATGGAGGTCATGGCTCCGCCCTGCACGCCGAAAATGACGGCAGTGCCGGTCAAATAGTCGGGGATGCCTTCCCGCTTGCCCACCTTCATGGCGATGGGGCAGACCAGGGAGCCGCCGATGATGCCGCCTACGCAGCAGGAAACCGCCACGGCGAAGAAATAGAATACATAGGGGATCAGCTTCACTCTGGATCCGGCCAGGTTGGTGATCAGCTCGGCGATCTTATCCAATGTGCCGTTGGAGGTGGCGATGCCGAAGATGAACATGATGCCCAGCAGGGTGAATACCAGGGAGGTGGGGAATCCGGCGATGACCTCCTTGGAACTCATGCCCATCATGTACACGCCCACGATAAACGCCAGAGGGATGGCCAGAATGCCTGCGTTGATCTTCTTAATAAATGCTACTACAATACACACCAATAATGCAATCAGAGAAACGGTTGCCACATGGATCCCTCACTTTCTTTTTTTGCCTGAATTGTAAGAGTATGGAAGAAGACGCACTGCCTCCGCAGGCGCGTGGGTTCAGCCGAAGAATTCCTGGTTGTTGGCGCCCAGATCGGGGGCGGGGATCTTCGGATCGATGGTGTATTCGCGGCTCTTGATGGGGCAGCCGGGCGCCTTCACCACACCCACGCCGGGGTATTCGATGGACACGATCATATTCCGGGCCTTCACCTGCTCATCTTCCATGACATCGGCGATGTTGTTGACAGGGCCGCAGGGAACGCCGGCGTTTTCAAAAATGGCGATCCACTCCTTGGTGGTGCGGGTCCTCAGCACGTCCACCATCAGGTCCCGCAGCGCATCGTGGTTTTTGTTCCGCTTGTCGTTGCTGTTGAAACGCTCGTCGTCGATCAGCTCCGGGATGCCCATGGCATTGCACATGTCGGTCCAGTTCTTGGTGTTGCCGGCGCAGATGATCACATTGCCGTCTGCGGTGGGGAACATTTCAAAGGGGGTGATGGAGGCATGGCGGTTGCCGATGGGGCCGGGGATCTTTCCTGTGCCGATATAGCGGATCATGCAGTTTTCCAGCAGGGCTACCTGGCAGTCCATCATGGAGAAATCCAGCCGGTCGCCCAGGCCGGTGTCCTTTCTGGCGTACAGGTCTGCCAGGATGCCGATGGCCGCGTACAGGCCCGCGGCCAGATCGCCGATGGAGGCGCCCACGCGGGTGGGCTCACCGCCTACCTGGCCGGTGATGCTCATGATGCCGCCGTAACCTTGTACCACCATATCATAAGCGGCCTTTTTCCGATAGGGGCCTGTTTGGCCAAAGCCGGTCAAAGAGGCGAAGATCAAAGAGGGGTTGATGCTGTTGACCCACTCCTCGGTGATGCCCATGCGGTCCAGAACGCCGGGGCGGAAATTGTCCACCATGACGTCGGCATCTTGCAGCAGCTGCGCCAGCTTGGCTTTGTCATCGGGGTTCTTCAGATCCAGAGTCACCGACTTCTTGCCGCGGTTGATGCTCATGAAATAGCCGCTCTTGCCATTGATAAAGGGACCGTATGTACGGGCGTCGTCACCCTTGGGCGACTCGACCTTGATGATTTCAGCACCCAGGTCTGCCAGGATCATCGTGCAGAAGGGGGCGGCCAGATTGCGGGACAGGTCGATCACTTTGATGCCGTTGAGCATGGTTCTCATTTCCATAGTACCAATCCTTTCTTCTCAATATCGGCGGTGGGGGATGGGTCAAAGAGGGATGTTGCTGTGCTTTTTGGGATACCGGAATTCCTCCTTCCCGCGCAGGGCCCGGAACTCACGGATGATGCGGGCGCGGGTATCCTTGGGCTCGATCACGTCGTCCACATAGCCGAAGGAGGCGGCATAATAGGGGTTGGAGTAGGCGGCCTCGTATTCCTTGATCTTCTGGGCACGCATGGCCGCGGGGTCCTCCGCCTCGTTGATTTCCTTGCGGAATACAAAGTTCACGGCACCGGCGGCACCCATGACGGCGATTTCGGCGTTGGGCCAGGCCAGGACCACGTCTGCGCCGGCCTCCTTGTTGCACATGGCGTTGTAGGAGCCGCCGTAGGACTTGCGCATGATGACGGTGACCTTGGGTACCGTGGCCTCGCTGTATGCATACAGGAGCTTTGCACCGTGGCGGATGATGCCCTTGTACTCCTGGTCCGTGCCGGGCAGGAAGCCGGGGACATCCACCAGGGTCAGCAGGGGGATATTGAAGCTGTCACAGGTACGGATGAACCGGGCGCTTTTGTCAGAGGCGTCCACGTCCAGACAGCCGCCCATGCTCATGGGCTGGTTGGCGACCACGCCGGTGCTCACACCGTTGAGGCGAATGAAGCCGGTGACGATGTTGTCCGCAAACAGCGGCATGCTCTCCAGAAACTCGCCGTTGTCCGCCAGGGAAGTGATAACATCCTTTACATCATAGGGGAGACGATTGTTGTCAGGGATGATGGTGTTCAATCCCTCGTCCGTCCGGTCGGGGTCGTCGGTGGGGACGATCTCCGGCGCCATCTCCCGATAGTTTTGGGGGAGATAGTCCAGCAGCCTGCGCACACGGGCGAAGCAGTCCGCCTCGCTTTGGTCAATGAAGTGGGCCACGCCGCTGGTGGTGCTGTGGGTCATGGCGCCGCCCAAAGTTTCTTGATCCACTTTCTCACCGGTGGCCTGCTCCACGGCCACGGGGCCGGTCAGGTACATCTGGCTGATTTTGTCCACGGTGAGAATGAAGTCCGTCAGGGCCGGAGAGTAGCACGCGCCGCCGGCACAGGGCCCCAGAATCACGGAGATCTGAGGAATGTTTCCCGACGCCCAGGCGTTTCGGGTGAAAATCTTTCCATAGCCGGAAGCGGTGTTGACACCTTCGTGCAGCCGTCCGCCGCCGGAGTCGATCAGGCCGATCAGCGGACAGCCGGTCTTCATGGCCAGTTCCTGCACAGCGATGATTTTCGCTGCGTGCATTTCGCCTACTGCACCGCCCAGAATGGTAAAATCCTGGGAGTAGATATAGACGGTTCGGCCGTTGATGAGACCGTGGCCTGCCACCACGCCTTCACCCGGGGTCTCCTTGTTCTCCATTCCCAGAACGTGGCAGCGGTGCTTGACAAAGGTGCCCAGCTCCACGAACGTACCGGGATCCAGCAGGGCGTCGATGCGCTCCCGGGCGCTCAGCTTTCCCCGGGCATGCTGCTTTTCAATGGCCTTGGCGCCTCCGCCCAGATAGATTTTTGCGCGCCGCTCCCGCAGTTCTTCAATTTTTCCCATAGTGCACATCCTTTCTTCACTGACGACAAAAAACGGCAAGCTTCCTTATGGCCTCATCATACAATTTTGCATTGCCCTATTTGAATATCGAATATCATTCACAAGATGTTGCCGCGGAAATGGCTGTTTTACATCAAAAATGACCAATGGATCGATCACCCTTGAGAAAAAAACCTTATCTTACAAGCAGAAAGTTCATATCTTGTTTCCGTTTTGGTTTTTTCCATAAAAAAGTGCGGTTTCAGGAGGAATACCAGGGGTTCGGAGGCTTTTGTCAAAGAGATTTTCGCGCAGCACAGAAGGGGGCACACTTTTGGGCACATGGGGACACATTTTCGGCATTGGGGGAGTATGGCAGGTATTTGAATTATTAAAACGGAGCAAAGGACCGGATGAAGATGCTGCGGAAGACTTGCGGAGAAGGGCGGGAGATACAAAAAGGACTGCGGAGGATTTCCTCACGCAGTCCTTTTTGTATGAAGCTGCCTACACGCCCGGCGTATGCCGGCCCCGAGGGAGGATCACGCCACGATCCGGTGATAGGCCCGGGCAGTCAGCGCGTAGACCAGTGCGTAGATGCCGCAAAATACCGCAAAGGTCCCGGCCGTGCACAGCGCATAGCGGGCGGGGCTGGTCAGCTGGAACAGCTCCAGCAGCTTGGAGACCATGGGATAGGCCGCCGCCGTGTGGATGCCCGCCGTGCCCAGAGGCAGGAAGAACACCAGCAGGATCTGGCTGTGGATGGAGGCGCGGACCTCCCGGTCCGTCATGCCCACCTGCCGCAGGATCTGATAGCGCCGCTGATCCTCGTACCCCTCGGAGATCTGCTTGTAGTAGATGATGAGGGCCGTGGCCAGCAGGAACAGCAGCCCCAGGAAGACGCCCAGGAACAGGAACCCGCCGTACATGGCGTAGAGATCCAGAGCGTTGTTCTGGCGGCTGTTGACGGCGATGCCCTCGCCGGAAATGCCGCTCAAAAGCGCCTCTGACAGAGCAAGCTTTGCTTCTTCCGGGCTGTCCAGATCTATCTGGATCAAAAACTTTTCAGAGAAGTGGTCACCGGAGGGCTGGGCCATAATTGCTTCCAAGGCGGCCCGGTCTGCCACCACCAGGGTCACCAGAGCGACTCCGTCGCTGACGAGCACGCTGCCGTTGGCCGGCAGATCCGCCTCCAGCCGCCCCGCTACATGAAAGGACAGGGAGCCGACGGAAAAGGTATCCAGCAGATCGATGCCCTCGGCGTATACCAGGACCTGGTCCGCCGCCAGATCTGTCTTCTGACCGGTGCAGCGGAGGTAGTCCGCCTCTGTGACCAGACGCAGGCGGACCTCGGAGCCTTCCACCCACTGGAGGGCGCTGCCGCTGTACCAGCATCGTCCCTCCGCCAGGTTGAGCCAGCTGAAATGGGAGGCGGTGCAGCCGGAGGCGGCGGTGATTTCTTCCGCCTGCTCCAAGACCTGCTGGGATGGGGGCAGCTCCACGTCTTCGCCGTAGCCGGTGAGGTACTGGACCACCTGGATATCGTAGGGAAACATCTGCTCCAGCGTCTCCTCACAGCTTTGATAAAGGGTGACGGTAGAGGATACGGTCACCAGCACCATGGTGGAGAGGATACAGATATTGGCAAGGCCCACGGCGTTTTGCTTCATCCGGTGCAGCAGTCCTGCCACGGCGGTGAAATGCCGGGTCTGGTAGTAGTAGCCGGGATTTGCCCGCAGGGCCTTGAGCACCGCCACGGATCCGGCGGTGAAGAGGCAGTAGGTGCCGATCATCACCAGCACCACCGCCAGGAAGAAAAGGACCAGGGCCTCCGTGGGATGGCGGACCTTCCAGGACAGAAGATAGCCCCCGCCCAGGGTCAGAAGGCCCAGCACCACCAGCAGCCGTCTGGTTTTCGGCTCCCGCTCTCCGGCGGAGGCACTGTGTAGCAGCTCCACCGGCCGGGCCCGGCCGATCCGGACCAGATTCCATACCAGTGTCAGGGCAAAGAGCGCCGCAAACAGCAGCGCGGTGTCGGCCATGCCGCCGGCGCTGATCTCAAAGCCGAACTGTACCGGCAGGCGGGAGAGCTGCAAAAGCAGCAGCAGCGTCAGCTTGCTCAGGAGGATGCCCGCCGCCAGGCCCCCCAGGATGGCGGCCAGGGCGCAGTAAAGCGTCTCCCACAGGCACAGCAGGGCGATGTGCCGCTTTTCCAGCCCCAGGATGTTGTAAAGACCCAGCTCCCGCTGCCGCCGCTTCATAACGAAGCTGTTGGCATAGAGCAGCAGCACGGCGGAGAAGAGGGCCACCACGATGCACCCCAGGAACATGAGGCTTTGCAGATACGCAGCGCCCCGGACGGAGGCGACGATGTCGCTTTCCGTCAGGTAGCGGAGGATGTAGAACATGGCGGCGGTGCCGCCGCAGGAGATCAGGTACGGCCCGTAGTACCGGCCGTTGCGCAGCAGGTTCACCAGGGCGAGGCGGGGGAAGAAGCCGGACTTACGCATGGCCGCCGCCTCCCTCCGCCAGGACGGTCAGGGTGTCGGAGATGCGGCGGAACTGGCTCTCCCTGCTCTCGCTGCCCCGGTAGAGCTGGTGGTATACC
>PPYE01585090.1_pt1:0-45000 | contig 48538 bp, 46 predicted proteins | sample 1559881 | NCBI WGS metagenome assembly PPYE01 (sample SAMN08240022, study PRJNA423297) | Human gut metagenome, whole genome shotgun sequencing project.
CCACAAGAAGTATTCATTGAAGAAGTTAATAAGTTACTGGGTTTTTAAAAGTGTTCAATTTCATATTGCAATTTACTAAGAAATATAAATTTATTTAAATCATATCCGGTTTATAATCAAATATAATTTTTAATATGGCTTCCTGCATTTCAGATACGGAATGTGTTCTATTGCGGGCACATTCTTGAGCTTGTTTATTGCAAAGTAAACAGAATCGATACTGAGAGCGAGAAAGTTTATGCCCGCTAGCATCTAGAATATCGATATCAAATAGCCGTCCTAAGGGATGGCTATTTTCTATTTGCGTCATTAAATTTTTTACCGTTTCAGCAGAACCATTGAAGGCAAATATAAGTTCATCACCGGTTTTCTCATTGATATGAATTTCCCTTAGAATTTCAATCTGATTGAGTTTCAACATCTTCTTTATTTCATTAACACCGGTAAGAAATGTATTGTGTAATAGCTGGTTGGTTTTTATTGGGCCGGGGATATTAAGGGTGAAAGAAAGTAGCGGTGAATGATATTTGCTTAGTAGAGTGTTTTGCAGTTCAGCTCTTTTTTCACGGCAGAGAAGCATGTCCTGAAGAGAAACGGTTTGGCCGTTCATTGCTAATTGATTGGTTGTATTTAGCTCAGTAGTGTTTGACATTTTCAGTCTCCTTAATAGTGTTAATAATCAGTTTAGCTGATTCACTCCTCAAAAAAGAATAGGTAGATAAGGGCACCAATTTTTTAATAAGATTCCAATTATCATTTTTTAGTGATTCGCGGACAAGTGAAGCACTGACAGTTACAGTATCTGATTGTAGTCGAGGAATAATTTTTTGTTCGATATGAGCATCGAATAGTGATTGATGCATAACTTCATTATAAATTTTTGTCACCTTGCTCAAAGGTTCTTCGCCCACATAGCGAGTCGATATTTTTAAGTGTTTGGCAATTTTTGTGAAAATTGCAACATCCAAGGCAGCTTGACTTCGTATTACCATTTCATTATCTTTTTGAAAATAGGCAGGGAACGTAGCACTGCTTATCATATAAGAATCACAGTCATGATAAATAACATTTTTTAAATCCTTGGTACCGTCTATAATGAGTTGTTTTCGAACGGTATAAGGAAATAAGCTGGAGTCGTCACTGACGATAAAGAGATGAACATAATCATTTAATTCACAAGCAGTCTTGATTAAATGTAAATGTCCCAAAGTAAAGGGATTGGCATTTAAAACAATAGCTGCTTGTTTTTTATTTTCAATATTAACTCCAATTTGTTCAATACTTTCTCTTCTTAATGTTTCCAAATATTCTTTGAAACCGAATGGTTGATTTTCCAAAAATGATACTAGATTTGAATCTTGATAGATTTCATAGAATCCTAAATCTTTAAAGTATTTGGCTGATTTGGGCTTTGTATAGATAAAAAGATGAGTATTACCTCGATTGTATTGAACTTCAACTAAATGTGAGAGTAAGGTATTTAACAGGCTTTGTCCCTGGTAATCAGAATTTATGGCAAAGCAACGTAATGAATTTTTGAATAAGCTGCCGGTAGCAACAATATTATTTTGATCATATATGGTTGCTATATAATCAAGGTTTTTATCCAGCGTTAAATGTTCTTTAGCTAGTAATGCTTTTACAGCCTCTATCCCCTTGGTATCGGAAGGATAGATTTGAGAAACTATAAAGTTATTCATGAAAGGCCTCCTTCCACTCCGCCATAAATTGAATAAAGGCGTTAATTTGCGGTAGTTCTTTGAGATTTGGCTGATAAAGCAAGTAAGTAGAACGCTCTAAAGGCATGCCGTCATTAAAGAATAAAGGCCTTATGGTACCGTTAAAGTTTTCTAAACAAATTTCGGGAACAATCGCCCAGCCTAAATTTTCTTTTACCATATTGACTACTGTTTGAATGCCATCAACGGTAATATCAGATTTAATATTTTGACTTAAATTATTTTCGTTTAACCAGCGAATAACAGCATGTTCCATATTAATATCGGTTTCACGAGTAATATAAGGGAGATTATTTAATTCTGATAAATTTTGAATTTCACTGTTATAAATTAAACATATTCTTTCACGATAAAGAAATAGTTTGTTGCCTGACCAGTCTTGAAAATCACCACGCAATATAGCAGCATCAAGGGTGTTTTTTAAAAGAAGTTTGTATAAATCACGACTTTGATTGGTGTGAATATGGGTAGCCACCAACGGATATTGATTTTTAAAGCTTTTTAAAAATTGTGGTAATTTATAATGGGCAAAGTTGACAGAAACACCCAATTTTATGGTACCGCTGACAATGTTTTTTAAAGAGTCAATATCTCGAGTCATTTGCTCTTTATGTTTCATAATAGCTTGAGCATGCTTTAAAGCAACTTCGCCGGCGGGTGTAAAATGAACACCCTGACGAGAACGTATAAGTAATTCTGCGGATAATTCTTTTTCTATACTTCGTATACGTTTGGACAAAGTTGATTGGGAAATATATAACTGCTCAGCTGTATGAGTTATATTGTTTGTTTTAGACAGTAAAATTAGTAATTCATAATCCTTATCATCCATGAAATTTACCTCCTTTACTTTAAAATGTAAATTAAAAAAATATAGCTTATACTCTTATTCTAATTCTTTTATTACAAAAAATATATATTATTATCTATGAAAATATTTCGTAGATAATTGGGAAAATAATGAATTTTACATAAAGAGACAATGGTGTTTAAATGTATTTATAAAAGTTCTTATTGCTATGAATAAATTGCAATATTTGTAATTAGGAGGTATGCAAATGGAAATTCTAAATAATGCAATTGCGGGTACACTGGAATCCAGTGATGCACAAGTACAAGTATTTCCACAAAAAGGTGAGTTAAATATTCATGTTGAAAGCAGTGTTATGAATCAATATGGCCGTCAAATTAAATTAACTGCGGAAAATATATTAAAACAATTAGGGGTTACTGAAGGCAAGTTAATTATTATTGACAAGGGAGCGCTTGAATGTACTTTAAAAGCACGCATTGAATGTGCAGTTTTTAGAAGTTGTGGACAATCGGAAACAAATATTCCTTGGGAGGTGTTATAAATGATTAATCGTCCAAAACCGGAAAAATTTAGATTACGCAGAACTATGATGTTTATGAATGCACAGAAACCGGGCTTAATAAAAGATGCGTATATTTATGGCAGTGACAGCATTATTTTAGATTTGGAAGATGCGGTAGCGGAAAATCAAAAAGATGCAGCCCGTTTTTCTTTATACCAAGCATTAAAGAATGTTGATTATGGCGATACCGAAGTAATTGTTCGTATTAATGGTTTGGATACACCTCATTGGCAAGAGGATATTCGTGTTGTAGTAGCCGGCGGCGCTGACGGTATTCGAATTGCTAAATGTGAAAGTGCAGCTGATGTAAAGCTGGTTGAAGAGCATGTATTGGCTGCTGAAAAAGAATTCGGCGTAGAAGAAGGGCGTACATTATTAATGGCCGCTTTAGAAAGTCCTAAAGGCATTATGAATGCTTATGAGATTGTATCGGCATCGGATCGCATGTTTGGTTGTGCTATTTCAGGCGGTGATTTCCGTAAATCCATGCATGTACAGATTAATCGTGGCGGTATAGAAATGTTGGCGGCACGCAGTCAAATGTTATTAGCCGCTCGAGCAGCTAATGTTCAGTGTTTTGATACTATGTATCCTAATATTGATGATATGGAAGGCTTTGAAGCAGAAGTAAAACAAAACAGAGAAATGGGTTTTGATGGTAAGAGTATAGTAAATCCGCGTCAAATTGCTTTTGTACATGAAACATTTGCACCAACGCCGAAAGAAATTGCGTATGCCGAAAAATTGGTAAGATCGTTTAATGAACAAGTAGATTCCGGTGTTGGCGTTTATACGGTTGACGGTAAGATGGTAGATATTCCGTTTTTTGAAGATGCAAGACGTATTATTGCGTTAGCAAAAGCTTGCGGTGTGTATAAAGGTGACTTATAGAGGTGATATAAATGAAAAATGCAGTAGGCAGAGAGATTCCGGATGAGCTTTTAGTTAATAATAAGCGCGTATATTCCGGAAAAAATCAGATAGATGGTCAATATGAACAAAAAGTTGGACCGAAGCGTAGAATTGGTGAAAAACCGAGAGAAGATAAATTAGTGGCTACTCTTCGGGAAGCTTGTGAAAAGTGTGGTGTTCATGATGGTATGACCATTTCATTCCATTCTGTATTCCGCAATGGTGATTATGTAGCGGCAATGGCCGTGAAAACCTTAGTTGAAGAATTAGGTGTAAAAGATTTAAAAATTGCAGCGACTTCCTTAGGTAGTGCTCATGATATCATTGCCGATTATATTGAAAAAGGGGTTGTGACGGTCATTCAAACATCTGGTGTGAGAGGTCGTATTGGTGAAGTAATTTCTGCCGGTAAATTAAAAACACCGGCTATTATTCGCAGTCATGGAGGTCGTCCACGTGCTATTGCCGCCGGCGAAGTAACCATTGATATTGCATTTATTGGTGCTTCCGCCTCCGATTATTATGGTAATGCAGCCGGTATTGGCGGTAAAAATAATAGCGGTGTTATTGGCTTTGCCGGACCGGACGCTAAATATGCCAATCACGTCATTGTAGTTACGGATACATTAGTACCGTTTCCTAATTTACCGGCTGCTATTAATGCTATGGATGTAGATTATGTAGTTACGGTTGATGAAGTCGGTAATCCGGATAAAATCGCAACGGCTGAAGCACGAATGACACAGGATCCGCGTGAATTGATGATGGCTCGTAATGTTGCGGATATTATTGCTAATACTCCATATTTTAAAGATGGTTTTTCATTCCAAACCGGTGTAGGTGGCCCATCATTAGCTGTAAATCGGTTTTTAGAAGAACATATGGTTAAAAATAATATTCAAATGGGCTTTGCTTTGGGTGGTATCAGTAATGCTATGTGCCAATTGCAGGATAAAGGCTTGGTAAAGAAAATTCTGGATACTCAGTGTTTTGATAAACCAACAATTGAGCATTTAGCTAAAAATCCGGATAAACATATTGAAATTACGACGGATGAATATGCTAATCCTTCAAATCAAGGCGCTTATGTAAATAAGTTAGACTATGTAGTGTTGTCTGCTTTGGAAATTGATACAGATTTTAATGTTAATGTTATTACCGGTTCAGATGGTGTTTTACGAGGAGCACCGGGTGGTCATCCGGATACAGCGGCCGGCAGTAAATGTTGTATTATCGTTACGCCGTTAACACGCGGTCGTATGGCGACTGTTTGTGAAAAAGTAGTTACAGTTACTACTCCGGGCGATACAGTTGATGTATTGGTTACTGATTATGGTACGGCTGTAAATCCTTTACGCCAGGATATTATTGACTGTTTAGATAAGGCCGGTATTCCACATGTAACAATTGAATCTTTGAAGGAAAAAGCATATTCATTAGTGGGTCGTCCTGATGATTTGGAATGGGAAGATAAGGTAATTGCTATTGTAGAAGCTCGTGATGGTAGCATTTTAGATGTAGTTCGTAGAATAAAAACGGTAACACTGGATTAAGGTATTAAAGCTGGGAGGGTGCAACATGAATATTTGGGAGAATATTCCCGAACCAATACAAAATATAGGCTGTTTAGTTTTAGAAGCTATGTTATTAGAGGCTAATTGTGCACCCGCTCCCGGTTTGGTAGACCGTTTTAACAGTGGTGCCCATAATGATATGGACATTTATACGTTTATAAAAAGTTCAGTAGCATTAAGCCCGTATATGCATAATTTTGTGTATATGGGCTATATGCATAAGGGTGCATTAGATACGTTATTAGCGTTTATTAGGCCTTTGGGTATTGAAGCGGAAGCTGCTATGTTTAAAGCTACAAAAGGAGTAAATACACAAAAAGGTTTAATTTTTCTTATGGGGATTCTTTGTGCTGCGGCCGGTTATGTATATCGAAAATATAATATTATCAAAAGTACTTTAGTTTTTGATGCAGTAAAAATCATGTGTCAGGGATTAGTAGCAAAAGAATTAGGTAATTTACCCCATGATAGAAAACTGACTTCCGGTGAACGGTTGTATCATCAATACGGCATCAGGGGTATTCGCGGTGAATTGGAAGATGGGTTACCTATCATTCAAGATATAGCTCTACCTGCTTATAAAAAGGCTATTTCATTAGGAGCTACTGATGATGCTTTATTGATTTATACTTTATTATCCATTATGACGGCTACAGAAGATACAACTATTATAAATAGACACGATCAAGATACATTAATCATGGTTCAAAAATCTGCAAAAAAATTATTGAGCAATGACGATATTTTACAACTGGATGGTTTTGATGCAGTTAAAGATTTAGATAGGCAATTTATTGAGCAGTGGATTAGCCCCGGTGGTTCTGCTGATTTATTGGCAGCCACTCATTTTTTATATGTTTTAGAAAATAAATATAATAGTTCTATAGGCATAGATGTTAAGGCATAAGTAGGCTTATAATCTGCTAATAAAAACTCCTCACAGAATTATTCTGTGAGGAGTTTTAGTCTATAGTTTTTTATCCTTTTTTCACCACTGAAATAATGGTAATCCCGTTACCGCTGCTGTGTGAAGCAATGACTTGATTGCGAGCATCCGAAGAACTTGATGCGTTAACCCAAGTTGTGCTCACACTGGCACGTGAGGTTGTACTGGTACTTTTATATCTAAATTTCACTTCATAGCGTCCACTCATACGTTAACATCTTCCTTTCATAAAAATACAGTAACATAGTAAGTCTGAAAAATACATTTATAGTAAAAAACAGTTACAAACCCTATAAATCTATTATATATGTAAATATGTATAATAGCAACGGATAGTATACATAATTGATATTCATTCACAAATAGGTTAGTAATTATACAGAATACTCATAAGACGAGTGATTAATGAACTATTTGAGTAATTTTTACAGAAACTAATCAAGAATAATAGATAAAAACCATAAAAATAAGTTGATTTTTACAATGTCTATTAGGAGTGAATACTATACCTTATTTTAATAAAAATAAAAGAAATAAAGAGTAAAATAACTAAATTATAAATTAACTTATATTAAAATATCATAATATGACAAAATTATTCTGTTTTATTCTGTAATTTTCGGTAACTTTTCAATAAAAAATAGATAATAAATAATTGAACACTCTAAAAGTATACTCTATGCAATACAATCATGATGATTAGTTGTCATTTTAAGCATGCTATGCTATCATACATACATGAAATGTCTTTTCTGAACGGATAGTTGGGGGCAGGGTTTTAGAAAAGCGTCGAAAAGTGTTGTTTTTAGGTTTTACAGGTTTTACTAGGTTAAGGAGTAAAGGTATGTTAGATGAAAGAACAGTAGTCCAAAAGGACATACCGGTTCAGGAGGAATTACCGGTATATGGCGAGCAAACAACAATTCGCGAAAGTATTACTAAGACATTAGATGCCTCCAAATGGAACAAAGCAGATACCACATGGATGTTAGGCTTATTCGGTACAGCCATTGGTGCCGGCGTATTATTCTTGCCGATTAATGCAGGTATCGGCGGTATTTGGCCATTGTTAATGATTACCTTATTTGCATTCCCGGTAACATTCTTGGCTCACCGTGCATTAGCTCGTTTCGTTATGTCCGCTTCTACAGCCGATAAAGGTATCATCGGTGCTGTTGAAGAATTCTGGGGCCCTACAGCTGCTCGTATCTTCAATGTAGTTTATTTTATTGGTATTTATACTATCTTGTTATTATATTCCGTAGCGATTACCAATACGACCGACAGTTTATTGCAGAATCAGATGGGGATTGCCGGTGTTGACCGTGCGTTAATCACAGTAGCCGTTATTGTCGGTTTATTGGCCATCGTTCGCATGGGTCAGGATATTATCGTACGCATCATGAGTTACTTGGTATATCCATTCATTGCTACCTTGTTAATTATCGGTTTGTATCTTATTCCTGAATGGAACACCGCTATTTTAACCTACCAGCCTGAAGGCGGTAGCAGCAGTGCTATGCTCATGACTTTGTGGATGACATTCCCGGTTCTTGTATTCTCGTTCAACCATTTCCCAATTATTTCCGCGTTTGTTATGAAAGAACGCCAGGAATATGGTGATGAACATGTAGATAAAAAATGCCATGATATTCAAAAATATGCTGTATTATTGATGTTTGGCGTAGTTATGTTCTTCGTTTACAGCTGTGTATTCGCTTTATCTCCTGCTGATTTACAGGCTGCCAAAGATCAGAACATCTCCATTTTATCTTATTTAGCTAACCATTTTAACACACCATTTATTGCTTGGTTGGCTCCAATCATTGCTTTCGTAGCAATCACTAAATCCTTCTTGGGCCACTATGTAGGTGCTTATGAAGGTTTACGCGATATCGTTATTGATTTGGGTCGTGTTAATAAAAAAGAATTAAATGCTAAAACAGTTGATCGTATTATCTTAGCATTCATGCTTATTACTTGCTGCTTGATTGCATACATCAACCCAAGCATTTTGGGTATTATCGAAACATTGAGTGGTCCGGCTATCGCCTTCATTCTCTTGTTAATGCCTATGGTTGCCATTTTCACAGTACCAAAAATGAAAAAATACCGCAGCGTAACGAACTACTTTATTATCACTATCGGTGTTATCACTGTAGCCGCTATGTTCTACGGTCTTATCCAGTAATTAGTTTTAAAAAGTTCATGATTAGGTTTGTAACCCGCCATTTGAGAATATCTTAGATGGCGGTTTTTTATTTTCTCGCAATTCTTACGATGATTGATATAAGATGATTTTTTCAATCATGTCTTATTTGGTCAACTATTTACTACCTACAGGCGTTATGGTATAGTAGAATTAGTTTTTCAATTGATTATAGGGAAATGGAATAGTATAGATAGACTCATCAATAAAGTCATTGATAAGTGAGAATTAGAGGAGGGATTTCCATGGTTGGACCAAATGAAGCTGCCAATCAAAAAGCCGCCAATGCAGCGACAAATAATGCGGCAGCTGAAGCACGTCGTCATGCGTATTTGGACGATGCGGATTATACATTAGAGGAGGCACTCGCTGAGGCCAAACGTTGTTTGAATTGTGCGAAACCTTTATGTCGTACCGGTTGTCCGATTGAAAATGAGATTCCTCGTTTTATTCAAGCAATTGCTCGCGGTAACTTTGGCGAAGCTAACGATATTATCGGTGAACGCAGTAATTTACCGGCCGTTTGCGGTCGTGTTTGCCCTCGTGAAAAACAGTGCGAAGGGCATTGTATCTTGAATCGTGCCAATAAACCGATTAATATCGGTAAATTGGAACGTTTTGCAGCGGATTTTGAAAGTTTGCACGGCTTGCGTCGTATGAAACCGATTATTAAGGATCAAGGTAAAATCGGTATTATCGGTTCCGGCCCTGCCGGCCTTACTGTAGCTAGTGATATGGCAAAACTCGGTTATGAAGTGACGATTTTTGAAAAACAAGACGAACCGGGCGGTATTTTGCTTTATGGTATTCCGGCATTCCGTTTGAGTAAAGAAGTAGTACATCGTGAAATTAATCGTCTTAAAGCATTGGGCGTTAAATTTGAATGTAATACCGTTATCGGTCCGAATAAAACTATCGATTCTTTATTTGAAGAAGGCTATGATGCTATTTTCATCGCTACCGGTACTCATGTGCCGATGGAACTTCCTATGCGCGGTGATGAAAAGCCGGGCGTATTACAGGCTATGGCTTTATTAACAGCGGTTCAATTACATCAGAACGGCCGTGTCGGCGATGATGCAATTCCGGTTCAAAAAGGTGATTGTGTTGTTGTTATCGGTGCCGGTAATGTGGCTATGGATGCAGCCCGTACTTGTGTACGTTTAGGTGCTGAATCTGTAACGGTAGCGTATCGTCGCGGCGAAGCAAACATGAGCGCTAACCCATCTGAATACGAAGAAGCGAAAGAAGAAAATATTCAGTTTAAATTCTATGCGGCTCCATCCAGCGTAGAAGGGGATGTTGTGGTAGAAGGCTTGCGTTGTGAAATTCAGGAACCGCAGGAAGACGGTTCTATTCAACCAACCGGTCACTATGAAGTAATCCCGGCCGATAAGATTATTATTGCTATCGGTCATAAACCGAATGCTCGTTTAGTAGGCCCGGGCAACGGTATTGAAGTTAATAAAGACGGTTATGTAGTAACCCGTGAAATGCCATATGGTATGACGAGCCGTAAAGGCGTGTTTGCCGGTGGTGATGTTGTACATAAACCGGCCACCGTAGTACTTGCTATGCGTGCTGCTAAAAAAGTAGTAGAAGGCATGGTTAATTATTGCGAAGCTAAACGCTATTTAGGCGATCTTTAATTAGATTTTATAGAAGAATTAAAATTGAAAGTTAAATTATAAACTTTCAAATATAATAAAACCTCCTATACCTGTTGGTGTAGGAGGTTTTGTATTAAGGGCGTATATTTCCGTCCTATTGATTTAAGTGTATACTGTTGATAGTTTTCAATAGTTTGAAATTTATTGAAACCTATCAAAAGATTTATACCGGTGGCCGATTTGCTTTGTACGTAAGTTCGCGTGGCACCAGTTTTATAACAGCGATGGCGTTTTACATAGTCGGTTTATATTCCCATTGATTTTTGCCGGTGTAATCTGACGATCGTGACGACGCATGGGCATCTCCTTTATAAAAATCGAAGGAATTATTGAAGACTCGTTTTAAAATGCTACTTTGCGTTAATAGCCTCAAGTCCTTTAATAATGCGGTTGGCTGTTTCTTTAACAGTATCGGGATGAGCCGCCAAGTTGAAGCGGACAAAGCCCGGTGTTGCAGGTGCAAAGTTTGGACTCGTATTAACACCGACGCGGCATTGCTTAATCATGAAGTTATCCAGTTCTTCGGGATCCACATAGGCTTTAAAATCAACCCAGGCGAGATATGTTGCTTCGAGCGGTGTAAATACTAACTTAGGTGCTGCTTCAAGCAATGTGTTTTTCAAAATTTCGTAATTGTCTTTAATAACAGCTAAAAGTCCGGTTAGCCAAGCATCACCTGTCTGATAAGCTGTTTCCGTAGCCAGTAAATCCAGAACCGGTAATTGCGTATGGTCGATAGTGGCAACATAGGCATCAAATTGCTTACGATGTGCCTCATTCGGAATAATGGTATGCGCTACCGGTAAAGAGGCCAAGTTGAATGTTTTAGACGCACTCGTAATGGCGATAATAGAATCTTTGAAGCGCCCGTCCTGTACAGCTAAGGCCGGAATAAACGGATCCGGTCCAAAAATAAAATCTTCATGGATTTCATCGCTTACGATGAGTACATTGTGGGCTTCACATAGGGTAAAGAGTTTAACCAGCTCTTCTTCCGACCAGATACGGCTCACCGGGTTATGCGGATTACAGAGGATAAAGACTTTAACATTATGTTCTTTAATCTTAGTTTCTACATCGTCAAAGTCGATATAAAAACGTCCTGTTTTGTCTTGTTTAAGTTCACTGCAGATTGGCGTACGTCCGGTATCCTGCGGCGTGCTGTAGAACGGATAGTAAACCGGTGACAGGATCAGAATATTATCTTTAGGTTTTGTGAAGGCGTGCAGAATCCAAAATAAAGTAGTAATTGTACCGCTGGTAAAACGAAGCCAGTTTTTCTTAGGTGTATAGCCATGATGGCGAGTCAGCCAGTCAATAAATGTTTGATGATAGGTCGGGCTGATTAGAGCATAGCCGAAAGCACCGTGATTGATGCGTTCTGTAAGGGCTGCGGTTACCGTTTCGGGCACTTTAAAGTCCATGTCAGCCACCCACATAGGGATGACATCGTCGGTGCGAAACCGTTGTTTTAAACCGTCCCATTTAATACTATTGGAGCCGCGTCGATCAAGGGCGTAGCGACTTAAAAACTCTTCTTTAGTTATTGTTTGACTCATTGTTACACCTCCTGTAGCAGTGTGTATGTGAAAATATTTTCAATTGAAATTTAATACTGATTACAACATTTTAATGGGAATGAGAGCTTTAAAAATCAGTTTGTAATTGATTTCATTATAACAAAATAAAGTTAGAAATACAAAAACGGTCATACTAACCTTTATAAGTTAAGTATGACCGTTTTTCTATTTGTTTTTTATTTTATTTTGTTGTCATTAAGGATTCTATGGCGTTCAAATGTTGTAATAATTCGTCCATAGATTTGAACGTACCGTTGGCGTATTCTAAGACTTTAGTGGCATTTGGTGAATATGTGTTGATAGCTTTAAATAATTCGGTCCAATTGATAGAACTGGTACCGATAGGTTGGTGCTGATCTTTTTTACCATTGTTATCGTGTAAATGGTAAGCAATAATCTTTTCGTTTAAAGTTTGAATTACATGAGGCAAATTCCATTGATTTACATTAGCGTGACCAACATCAATTAAAGAAACAATGTTAGGGAATTTAGTAAAGAGTTCAAGATATTCGGATTCATTAAATAAATTATTGGTTAATAAACCTACATTTTCTACAGCCAAACGAGGTCCGTTTATTTTTTGTGCCAATTTATCGAGCTCCTGAAGTCGTTCAATAATTAAATTTTGTACATCTTCTTTATTTCCTGACCATTGTTCGTTGGTATGGATAACGATAAAATGAGCATTAATTTCTTTGCCGAACGTAATGTCTTTTTCATAACGGCTTAGGTACTGTGTATCATCAGGATTGGCTAAATTGACGGTTACACATGGTCCGTGCAAAGAGATAGCTCGTGATTGAATATTAAATTGTGGTAATAAAGCACGCCAATATTCGACAGGTCCAAATTCTACAAAAAACTCCATACCAAAGGTTTCCGGTAATGCTCTGAGCATGTATTTTTCAAATGCAGGAAATAGTAAATCACTGATAGCAATTGTATTCATGGTTCCTCCTTAATATGTTTATTTTAGCTTTAAATTTAAATTATTGCCGGTTTCACTGTCAAAGAAACAAGCATCTGAACAGCTGAAATTAAGTCCTATGGAATCGCCGACATTTAGTTTGTTTTCCGATCCGGAAAATTGAATAAAACCTTTAATCGTATCATCAATTTGAAATAAACAATTTTGAATATTACCGATGTTTTCAACATACTGACATTGTCCGTGTAGCATAGCACGTTCTAAAGGTGCGAGGTGTAATTTTTCAGGGCGAATACCTACAGTAATCTCAGAAGATGTAATATTTTCTTGAACAACCGGCGGTAAATCTAACGTTGAAGAACCAATAGTGACTTGTCCGTTATTAATAATCAATGGCCACAGATTCATAGCCGGTGTGCCTATAAAGGAAGCTACAAATAAATTGGCAGGATTATCGTATACTGTTTCAGGTTTGTCGAATTGTTGTAAAACACCTTCATGCAAAATGGCGATTCTTTGGCCAATGGTCATAGCCTCTACTTGATCGTGGGTTACATAAATCATAGTGGAATTACAACTTTCATGTATTTTTATCAGTTCTTGGCGAGCGTGTTGACGAAGTTGAGCGTCCAGATTGGCTAACGGTTCATCTAATAAGAAATAAGGGGATTGTTTGACGATAGCTCGACATAATGCTACCCTCTGCTTTTGACCGCCTGATAAGGATTGGATTAAGCGATTTTCATAACCTTTTAAATTTAACATTTTAATGGCCGCATTGGCTCGTTCTTTAATTTCTGAATTAGGAAGGTTTTGGAGTTTTAATCCAAATACAATATTGTCCCATACATTAAAATGAGGAAACAAAGCATAGTTTTGGAATACCATGGCTATATTACGGTCGCCGGCGGGTACATCATTAATGAGTGTATCACCCATATATAACTCGCCGTCACTAATATCCTCTAAACCGGCAATCATGCGAAGCGTGGTGCTTTTACCGGAACCGGAAGGACCTAATAAAACTACGCGTTCCCCTTCTTTAATTTCAAAACTTAGTTGTTTGATGATTTCTTTTTCATGATAGGTTTTACTGACTTTATTGAAGACTATATTATGCATTATCCTTTAACTCCTGATTGAATAAATGTGTTGAGAATGTATTTTTGGCATATGATGAATAAAATAAAAGGTAAGATGCTGGTAAGTACAGCTAAGGCCATAGCTAACCCCCATTCACTGCCACCTTCGGCACTTATAAACATTGGCAAAGCCAATGCTAAAGTGTATTCTGTTTTACTTTTTAAGATAAGTAACGGCCAAAAATATTCATTCCATGCATTGATAAAAAACATAATACTAATGGAAATTACTGATGGTCTTACTAAAGGTAGGATAATATGCCATAAAATATACAGAGGCGATCCACCTTCTAAAATTGCACATTCGTAGATACTTTTCGGGATGCTTCGCATTGTTTGTCGCATTAAGTAAATTCCCATGCCATCTACAATTTCTACAAGAATAACGCCATAAGGAGTATCAAGTAATCCTAAAGAAGAAATTAACAAGTAATTTGGCATGATTAATACAGACATAGGGATAAAAAACGTAAGAACCATGGAATTGAATAGTAATTCTCTTCCTTTAAATCGGTAATAAACAAATCCAAACCCTGCCAACAAACTGGTTATAATTTTAAAAAGAGTAACGGTAATAGCAATAAAAAACGTATTCCCGGTAAATTGGAAGATAGGGAATCGATCAAGTACCGTAAGATAGTTTGATAAAGATGGATTTTCCGGTAGCGGATTTAAAGGGTACTGGAAGATTTGATTTAAATCTTTTAAAGAGGCTGAAATTAAAAATACAATAGGCCATAAGCAAATAAGCAAAGAAATGATAAGTATGATATGGCCAATAAGTTCCTTTTTAAGATTAATTTTCATAGTATACCTTCTTATCTAATACTTTGTTACGCCACCAAGCAAAAACAACGAATATTAACATCGTCATTACAGCATATGCAGCTGATTTGCCGACTTGATAGAATACAAATGCGTATTGGTAAATAACGTATACGAGGTTGGCACTGCCTTGATTTGGACCGCCTTGAGTTAATATGTTAACCGGAATCATGACATATTGTAAGCCGAACACTACAGTAATAACGAAGACATAAATAGCAGACGAAGAAGTTTGAGGGATTATGATTTTACGTAAAATTACCCAATCAGAGGCTCCTTCTAAACGAGCCGCTTCTATCATTTCTTTTGAAACAGACATCATAGCAGCCAACATTAGAATGAAATTATAGCCGAATACTTTCCAAGCAATAATCATACTAATTGAAAAAATAACTAAAACCGGTTCTTTGAGCCAACGAGGGGAATCCAGGCCGACCATTTGTAAAATCGCATCAATCGGTCCGGCTAACGGATTATAGATCCACAAAAATAAAATACTGGCAACGGATAGACTGAATAGCGATGGTATAAAGAAAAATACTTTATACAGGTTTTTTCCGTATTTAAGAACATAAGCTAAAATATATGAATATATATAAGGTAGTACAAAGTTAAAAACCAGAAGAACTAGAACAAATAATATTGTATTTACGATAACTGAATAAAACTCTGCTGTTTGGAGGATATCCGTATAGTTAGAAATTCCTACAAATTTAATCTTTGAGCTCACCATATTCCAAGAAAAGAAGCTAAGAGCTACATTGACAAGTAAAGGCCAATAATAAAAGATTAAAAAGAAAAATGCTGCCGGTAAGAACAGTAAGTAGCCTGATTTTGAAAGACGATTCATAGTAAGACTCCTTTTAAGCACAATTAGAATCAATAGACGAAAACAAAGGCTAAAGTCTACTGATTCTAATGGCGTTAATTTTACAGTATGATAGTTTTTAAAATTTTACTTCAGTAAATCATTAATTTTTAAAGCTGCTTCATGGAGCGCTTCGGATGCAGTTTTGCTTCCGTTAAGAATAACATCGCGGGCATCGATTAAGATTTGTTCTGCTTGTAAGCCGTTTTGGCCCGGGAAGCTAACCCATGGTGTTACATTAGGAAGCATTTCCATAGCTTTTCTAATATTTTCATTTTCATCCATTAATTTTTTGTAAGGGCCTTCTTGAGCCATACCTTTGCGTGGTGGCAAGTAGCCTGTTCCTGTATCCCATTTAGTTAAGTTTTCAGCACTTTCTAAATATTTTACAAATTCAACAGCAGCTTTTTGTTTTGCTTTATCTTTGCTGAGAATCATGAGGAAGTTACCGCCGGCAGGTACTTTTACAGGTTTATTACCGAAAGCCGGGAAGGTAGTAGTCATTACTTTAAAGTTGGATGACTTTTCAAAGTTAGCACGTTTACCAATTGTAGTTGCTACCATTGCTAATTTACCGGAAGTAAAGCTTTGGAAACCCTCTTCGTTAGTTGCGTGTAAGCCTGTGCCGTTTTTAACCATATCGGCAATTACTTGATATGCATAAGCAGCTTCCGGCGTATCAAAACCGGCTTGCCATTTACCATCTTTATGAGTTAACATGGTGCCGCCATTTGATTCAACAAGAGCCTGGTTTGTCCAGGTATCAGCATATTCTTGCATGAAGAATGCAGGATTACCTGTTTTTTCTTTAATTTGTTTAGCATATTCGGCAACTTCAGTCCAAGTAGTAGGTGGTTTATTTGGATCTAAGCCGGCTGCCTTGAAGATGTCCGGATTATAGTATAAAACCGGTAAAGATAAGGAGTAAGGAACACCAACCTGATCACCAGTATCTGTTTGAGCCAGACGAGCAATATTAGGTTCAAAGGTATCTTTGATAAAATTAGGATCGCCGGCGTCAGCAAAAATTTTATCAATACTTTCCGTTTCGAAGTTTTCATGGGCATAGTTTAAGAAGTTCCAACCCATTTGTACTACATCAGGTGTTTGACCGGAAGCTAGAGCAGCTTGTAAATTTTGAGTTAAGCCTTTATACATATCCGGATTAAATTTTTCTGTAACTTTAATATTAGGATGTGTTTTATTAAAATCAGCAACTAATTCTCGAACTGTTTGACCGCCGAAACTATCAGATGCTACATGCCAATATTCAATTTCTACGACTTTGTCATTTGTTGAGCCACTGTTTGAAGTTGAGTTGCCGCAACCTGCCAGTAAAAGCAAGGTCAGCATACAAAACAGGCCGGATAAAATGGCTTTTAATCTCATGATTTCCTCCTACCTTAAATAAGGTTTTAATATACTAGATTACAATTTAGTGCACCACATATTTTTCATTTAATCATATTAATGTAAATATTCAAGATGAAAAATGTAAAATTTCATAAAAATTTTTTAAGGTTTTGTAATTTTTTTGTTGGAAATAAAAAAACAGCCACATCCATATGGATGTGACTGTTTTCATGATTAGGTTTGTAAGATTTTATTTATGTTCTTCTTCGTTAATGCGTTGGATTTCAAGTGCTTCTTCACGATTGAACTTAGTCGATAATACGAGATTTACGAAGTAAGCAATTGTGAGGATGAAGACACCTAAGCCAAGCCATTCAGCGGTGTTAGCAAAGTCTTTGCCGACCATGCTGAGCGGATCTTCGCCACCGCCGGAAGTTACGGAAATAACGATGATAACGGCGATAATTACACCGATTAAGCTTTCGCCAACGATCATACCGGAAGCGAAGAGTACGCCACGACGGTTACATTGTTCAACATCAGCGTCAGCTAATTCACCGCTACGTTCTTTAGCACGTTTTACTAAATATTTACCAACGAAATAGCTCATCAAAGAACCGATAACGAGTGGCATTTCGAGGGAAGGCGGTAAATAGATACCCATCCCGATTGCCAATGGAGGCAAGGATAAAGTAGCCGTTGTGCTCTTTAATACCAAGTTAACGATAATACCGATAACACCGATACCGACACCGATAAGGATGTAGTTCCAATCAAGGTTGGAGCTGAAGATACCTTGAGCAATTGTTGTCATCAAAGTAGCTTGTGGTGCGGATAAGGCAGCGGATGGATCCATTTCAGGACGAGGTAAAGCACCGGTGAAACCATAAGCTTCATATAAGAGGTTAAGAACCGGAGCGATAGCGATGGCACCGGCAATGGAACCGATAAGTAAAGCTACCTGCTGTTTCCAAGGTGTAGCACCTACGAGTTGACCGGTTTTAAGGTCCTGTAAGTTATCGTTGGAAATCGCAGCGATACAAACAACCACACTTGTCATGAACAAGGCCATGGCAGTAGCGAATTTAACGCCTGCTTCCGTAGCGAATAAGTCATTGGCAGAGGCAATGGCAAATACTACGAGAGATGAAATGATGATACCCAAAATACCGATACCGGAGATTGGACTGGCAGATGTACCGATAAGACCGGCCATGTAACCGCAGGCAGCAGCTACGAAGAAACCGATGCAAAGAGCGATAACGATACCGCAGATAACTAATGTCCACATAAGAGCAGGACTGATGTCAACAGCACTTACGAAGGAGTAGAAACAGATAATGAGGCCAACTAAAATAAGTGAGAATACGATAGCGATAGTAGAAGGCTTCATATCTGTGTCCATACGATGTGTAGCACGTTCTTCACCGGACATTTTCATATTCTGTACGGACATTTTCATACCTTCAACAATTGGTTTTGCCAAGGTAATAAGAGTCCAAATAGCGGCAATACCGATACAACCGGCACCGATAAAACGAACTTTTTCTTTCCAAACGGCCATAGCAAAGGATTCTACGGATTTAGCATCACCCATAGGCAAGATATTGGTTAAGTACGGTACAAAACCGCCCCAAGCAATAATCATACCTACTAAAATAGCGATACCACTGGAGATACCGATAAGGAAACCGGCACCAAGCAAGGCAGTGGAGAAGCCGAGTGGGAATTGTGTAACCCCACGGCCGATACCGAACCAGAAACTCATTTCACCGGCCAGGTAATGGAAACCGTTGGTGAAAAGACTAATGATACCGGCAAAAATACCACCACTTACGATTTCTTTCATACCGCTGGCACTTTGTTTAGCGCTGTCACCATGATTCTGACTGCCGACTTTAAGAATTTCAGCAGCCGCACGGCCTTCTGGATATGGTAAGTCGCTGTTTACTACCATGGCACGACGAAGCGGAATCGTAAATAATACACCTAAACAACCGCCGCAGGCACAGAGTAATAAAGTTTCGCCATAAGGGAACCCTTGCCAATAGCCTAGCATCAATAGGCCCGGCAATACGAAAATAACAGCCGATAAAGTACCGGCAGCTGATGCTTGGGTTTGAACCATGTTGTTTTCAAGAACGTTGGAGTCTTTGAAAAAACGTAGGATAGCCATTGAAATAACTGCGGCCGGGATGGAGCTGGAGAAGGTTAAGCCAACTTTTAAGCCCAAGTAAACGTTAGACGCGGTAAATATAATAGTAATAAGTACGCCTAAAAGCATACCGCGAAACGTCAATTCCGGTAGATGCAGTTCATGACTCATAAAATCATGCTTCATACTAACCCTCCTTGAGAGAATATAAAAAAATAGAACAATAATAATCCTACAAGACGATTGTACATGAATTGTGGACAAAATTCAATCTAAAATTTAACTCTATATTGTATACATCATAAATCATCATGAAATATTGCAGAATATCATGATTTTTTCACCGGTTTTTGCTAAAATATAAATATATAGTGATTTTGGCATGATTTAATGTATTACCGTACATTAGCCATAAAGGGGAATAAAGGAGGACTTTTTATGAAACAGAAATGGCAAAAATATATAATGGCTGCCGTATTCGGCTCTATTGCTTTGGGTGGTTTTGGTGGCGTTAATGCTAATGACGTAACGGTTGTAAAAGTGGATTCGGAACCGGCTGCTGCCGTAGTCGATGATAATGGCGATATTGTGGCGGTTCAGACACCGACCGAAGCTCATAATAATACTACAGGCGTTATGACTAAACGCGTATCTTCAGATATTTCGCCGGCATCTAATAAAGCTATGTGGGAAGCATCTGATGAACTATCCCGTGAAGCTGATTTAGTTAAAGTACCAGAAGCCAATGCGTATTACCAACGCTTATCCGTAGCAGTGCAACCGATTGCTATCAGCGGTGAACGCATTCACATTACTTATCCGACAGTAACATCGGTCAGCCCGGTTGTGACAAAAGAAATTAACAGCCGCATTACCAAATATGTGCAGACTTTGCAGAAAAATTTAGAGAAAAACAACTTGAAAGCAGACGTTAAAGAAAATCTCTACATGACTTATGATGTAAAAGCTAATGATAAAGGGATTTTCAGTGTATTGCTTAAATCTTACTCCATTGGTGATCAGGCAGCTAATGGTTTGAACACAGTGAAGGCCTTTACATTTAACACCACTAGCGGTAAAGTGTTAACTTTACACGATTTTGGTGTTGTTAAATTAGACGAATTGAATCAAGCTATCGCTAATGATGAAGATTTAAAACCACAATTCTTCCCTGAAAATCGCACCGTTGATAAAGTACCATCCGATTTCTATGCTACGGAAGACCATGAAATCTTTGTTATTTTCCAGCAAGGTACAGTAGGCCCTATGTCGGCCGGTACGATTTATGTGCCAATGGGTAAATTGAAATACTAAGTTTAGATTCTAATAAAATTTAAGCTTTAAAGTCAAAACAACATATAATTATTGAATTATATATAATAAAAAAGGATGTCATAATCATGCAGGTATGGCATCCTTTTGTTGTCGTTTATTAGTCTCAGAAACGCCTCGTTCCGGAGGTTTTCAAGAAGGCTTTTTGTATTATTGTAACTTGCCGGTAGCAGCCACCAATTGTTGACCAATTTGATATGCTTCGTTTAGGCTTTTTTCAAAAGTAGCTTCATGGTAGGATTTTTTGTCGCTTTCTGAAAAAATAGATGATTCGAATTTACTGTAGTCATCAAACTGTAAGGTATTATAGACATAGTGTTTGATGGGCTCTACACCTAAAATACGTTCTACAGCAGCTTCTATAGGTTTTAAGCTTTCACGTAGAGGAGTTTTAAAACTTTGCTCTTCAGTTACGTTCATGGTATAAATAAAGGCAGAAGGAATTTGTTTGCCAAGCACAGACGGTACGTCTTTGTTGTAGATATAGTTTGAAAAGAGAAAGCGTTCAAAGAGTGCCTGCAGGGCGGAGGTTATATTGTAAAAATAGATGGGCGAGCCCCAGATGATGGCATCTGCTTGTTTTAATTCTTCAATGACCGGTGTTAAATCATCTTTTATAATACAGGTGCCGTGTTCCTTATCTTTGCGTTTACAATAAAAGCAGCTCACACAGCCGCGATATTGTAAAGGATAGAGTGAGATAATCTTTGTTTCGGCACCGGCTGCTTGGGCACCCATTAATGCTTGATTTAATAATTGAACTGTATTTTTGTTAGGGCGAGGACTGCCGTTAATTGCTATAACTTTCATAATAAAACTCCTTTTAACATTAAAAGTATTAATTTTCTTTCTATCATTTATATAGAAGGTGGTTGTTATGACATATCCAATGTATTTTTTCTCAGAAGATTTCCTTTCTATTCGCGAGTTTCTTGATGAATTGCCGACTAAAGAGTTTCATTTTAAGGACGGCGATTATTTGTGGAAACCCGGTGATTCGTTGGAATACATACACTATATTGAATGCGGTCTTTTGCAATTTTCAATTAATCATCCGACCGGTCACTGTAAACTAGGTTATATAACGTTAAAAAACCTTAGGTATAGATTTCTTATAAATATTTTATAAGAAGTTCTTACCTAAGGTTTTTATTATTTGTTCATTTTAAGTTTTATTCCTGAAGTTTTTACTTATCAAAACTCTTATACATTGAAGCGGAAGTACGTTACATCGCCGTCTTTCATGACATAGTCTTTACCTTCGAGGCGAACGAGCCCTTTTTCTTTAGCCGCATTCTGACTGCCGCAAGCTACGAGGTCATCGAAAGCTACGATTTCGGCACGAATGAAGCCTTTTTCAATGTCAGAGTGAATTTTACCGGCTGCCTGCGGTGCTTTAGTGCCTTCTACGATTGTCCAAGCACGGGCTTCCATTTCACCGGCCGTGAAGAAGTTGATAAGGCCCAATAAGGAATAGCTGGCTTTAATTAATTTGGTCAAACCGCTTTCGGTAAGGCCGAGTTCTTCGAGGAAAGCAGCGGCTTCTTCATCGGATAATTCAGCGATTTCCGATTCGATACGAGCGGATACGACAACTACGCCGGAACCTTCGTTAGCAGCATATTCTTCAACGTGTTTCACATATTCGTTAGCTTCGTAATCGGAGATTTCGTCTTCCGAAACATTGGCTACGTATAAAGATTTTTTAGCTGTTAATAAAGTCAACTCTTTGAGAATTTCCAATTCTTCTTCGTCGAGACCTTGCGCGCGTACCGGAATAGCTTCGCCGAGACCTTCGATGACTTTTTCCAAAATAGGAAGCTCGATACGAGCATCTTTGTCACCGCTTTTGGCGATTTTTTCAATACGTTGTTTGCGTTTTTCAACAGAATCAAGGTCAGCTAAGCAAAGTTCAGTGTTGATGATTTCAATATCGCGAATCGGATCGATGGAACCGGCTACGTGGGTGATGTTAGGGTCATCAAAACAACGTACAACTTGAGCAATAGCGTCAACTTGGCGGATATGGCTGAGGAATTTGTTACCCAAACCTTCGCCTTTGGAAGCACCGGCTACGAGACCGGCAATGTCAACGAAGCGCATAGCGGCTGGAATAATTTTTTTAGATTTAAACATAACAGCCAATTGGTTGATGCGGTCATCCGGAACGTCAACAACACCTACGTTAGGTTCGATTGTACAGAACGGATAGTTGGCCGCTTCGGCACCGGCTTTGGTAATGGCGTTAAATAACGTACTTTTGCCTACATTAGGAAGGCCTACAATACCTACTTCAAGATTTGTACTCATTTCATTCTCCTCACTCATCAGTTAGTCAGTTAAGGTGATTATGGGAATCACCGATGTCTATGTTAGTTATAAATTACTATGTTAACAATTTATTATAACATAGAAACAGCACGGATGCACTGTTAACCGTTTTTACGTTTATTGGTAAAGGTGTGAACACTTATAAAGCCGGTGACGATGATGAAGGTAATGAGGGCAAAAATCTGAGGCCATAAATACTCTATACCAATCCCTTTTAGCATGATACCGCGGATAATGGTTAAGTAGAATGTCATTGGCATAATGGCGCCGAGGTATTGGAAAATAGCATCCATGGCAACGCGGGGAAACATAAAGCCGGACAGCAAAATACTCGGCATATATACCAAAATCGACATCTGCATAGCTTGCAGTTGCGTTTTGGCTACGGTAGAAACGAGGATTCCCAGCATCAGCGAGGAAATAAGGAAGATGGTCGTTGTTATGAAGAGGACGAAAAAACTACCTTGAAACGGCACGTCAAAGAGTATAATACCGGCTACTAAAGCAATACCTGCTTGTGCGTAACCGATGAGCACATAAGGAATAACTTTGCCGATAATAATTTCGTAGTCTTTGAGCGGTGTTACCATTAATTGTTCTAAGGTGCCCACTTCCTGCTCACGCACGATGGCCATGGCCGTAATACTTACCAAGGTCATAGTAATCATGAGGCTGATAATGCCCGGTACAATATTATAGGCCGTTATAAAATCCGGATTGAACCATGGATTGATTTTTACTTCAATGGCATTGCCCGACGGTACGGATTGTCCGGTCGCTAACAGTCGTTGTGAAGTAATGCTTAGGGAGCGTTGTTGACCTAAGAGTTGTGCCGTGCTGATGGCACTGTTGGCTATCGTGTTATCACTGGCATCGACGATGAGTTGCATTTCCGCGGTGCGACCGTGTTTGATGTCTTCGCTGAAGGTTGGTGGGAAGGTGAGAGCAGCTACAGCCTTGCCGGAGTAAATACTATCCAGCATGGCTTGATTGCTGTCCACATACTCTACAACGTCATAGTAAGAGGTACCCACGAAGGCGCTAATCAGTTCTCGGCTTTCTTCACTTCGCGATTGGTCATAAATGACCGTGGGTACATGTTTTACGTCGGTATTAATAGCGTAGCCGAAAATAATGAGCTGCATTAAGGGCATTAAAATCAGCATAAATAAGGTGGCTTTGTCCCGTTTCATCTGGTGAAACTCTTTTATCAGTATAGCCCAAATTCGTTGCATATCATTGACTCCTAGCTTGTTTCATATAATAAATAAACGCGTCTTCCAGATTATGGGCGCCCGGCGTGGTTTCTTTTAATACCTTCGGACGACCTTCGATGATTTTTTGCCCCTTGTCCATAAAGAGGATGCGGTCGCATTGTTCGGCTTCGTCCATAAAATGTGTGGTTACTAAAATGGTGGTGCCTCTATCGGACAGTTTATTGATGACAGTCCAGAATTGGCGTCGCGTCAACGGATCAACCCCGCTGGTCGGTTCGTCTAAGTACAAGATGGCCGGTTTATGTAAAATAGCAGCCCCTAAAGAGGCGCGCTGACGCCAACCGGTCGGTAGTTCACGGACTAAACGGTTTTTAATTTCGTGTAATTCCAGTTCGTCGATAACAATGTTGATTCGTTCGGTTAATTCCGCCGGTTTTAAACCATAGATACGGCCGTAAAATGTGAGGTTCTCCATAACGGTTAAATCTGCATAGAGACTGAATTTTTGGGACATATAGCCCAGTTGCGACTTGATGAGTGACACATGTTTTGTCACATCTGTATTGAGTACTTCGATTTGCCCGGTAGTAGGGGTCAAGGTACCGCAGAGCATGCGAATAGTAGTGGATTTACCGCAACCGTTGGAACCGAGTAGACCAAAGATTTCCCCTTCCTTGATGGTAATGTTGAGCTTGTTGACGGCTGTAAAATCACCGAATCGGCGTACCAGGTCTTCTGTTTGAATAACGACCGGCTTATCGGCGAGTCGTTCGAAGTCATGCTGCACCGTATAATCGGCGGTGAGTTCGTTATTCTTGTTGACGAGACGAATATATACTTCATCCAGGGTCTGATTTGAAGCTACCTTCGTTTGAGTTCGCAGATCTTGTGGTGTGCCGAGGGCTAGGATTTGGCCGGCTTCAAAAAAAGCAATTTGGCTGCAGTAGTCGGCTTCGTCCATGAAGGGCGTGGCGACTACCACGGTGGTACCTTCTTGGTTGATTTTCTTGATTAAAGTCCATAATTCGCGGCGTGATAAGGGGTCAACACCGGTTGAAGGTTCGTCTAAAATGAGTAACCTTGGTGTGTTTAAGAGGGCTACGGCTAAAGCCAATTTTTGCTTCATACCGCCCGATAAATCGTTGGACATGCGGTCTTTAAAATTGCCGAGACCTACATATTCGGCAAGGGCATTGCATTTATTGTGCAGTTCATCTTTAGTGAGATCGTATAATCGGCCATACAATTCGAGGTTTTCATAGACACTCAAATTGGGATATAAAGCAAAGAGTTGTGATACATAGCCGATAGTATGCTTGATATCGAGGGGAGAGGCGCCATTAATATCTATGGTTCCTTCGCTGGGAGCTATAAGGCCGCACAGCATGCGAAGAAGCGATGATTTGCCGGCACCGTCGGCACCGACGAGACCGAACATTTCGCCGTCCGGAATAGTTAGGTTGATGCCGTTAAGAGCCTGTACATCGCCGTAATGTTTGTGGACATTTTGAATGGTAATCATGGAATCACCACATCCACCGGCATGCCCGGTTTAAGAATTTCTTGGCCGTTATTTACTTTTATGCGGACTTTATACACTAAGTTATGGCGTTCCGTTTTGGTAATGCTTTGACGCGGTGTGTATTCCGCTTCGGGGCTGATACGTTCAATATAGCCTTCGAAGATTTGGCCGGGTAAACCATCCACTTTGATTTGTGCTTTGTCGCCTACTTTAATAAGAGCGAGTTGCTCTGTCGATACATAGATATGAACCCACGCATCCTGCATGTCGGCAATGGTCAAAACGGGGGCGCCGGCTTTCACATATTCGCCCTTATTGTAGTTTTTGGTTAAAACAAGGCCGTTAACCGGGCTTTTCATCATTAAATCTTCCACCTTGCTTTGAGCGGAGGCCACATTAGCCTTTAGCGCTTCTACTTGAGATTGTGCGGCAGCAATCTGCTGACTGCGAGTGCCTTGTAATAATTCTTGGTAATCGGCGGTAGCTTTGGCAAGATTTTGCTGTGCCACATCATAGGCTTGTTGTTTTTGATCGCGGACTTGGGCGGATACAGCATCTTCTGCATATAAAGCTTCGTAGCGATTAAATTCACGTAGTGCTTGGTCGCGAGATACGGTAGCGGAGTCAACCAAGGCTTTATAAGCTTTAATTTGGTCTTCACGAGCACCGGCTTGTAAATCCGCAAGGTTGGCCGCACCTTGAGCCTGCGATGCTTTGGCGGCGTCTAAAGCGGTGTTGGTGGTCGGTTCAGATAAGGTAAAGAGTGTTTCACCGGCTGTGATGCGGCTGCCGAGATCTACATTAAGACCTTCAATATAGCCGCTGCTACGCGGTGTAATATCGTATTGATGTACTTCAATGGTGCCTACTGTATTTACTTTGCCGGTGGTGGTGCGAGGATAGAAGTAGTAGATGGCGATGCCGATTAAAAGAACCAGCACCAGGCCGATAGGGATGTATTTCTTTTTCATAAAAAACTCCTTATAGGTTAAAAGACACTACTTAGTGTTCCGGGAAATAGGTATCAAAAAAGAATTGCAATGATGCTTTGGTTTCTTCCGGAGAAATAAAGACATCCTTCATTGTCTTAACGGCTTCATTGATTGAGGCGCTGTAAATGATGGGGAAGACCAACATAGAAATCAGATGACTAAAGGTAAATTTAGTCATATTGCGTATCGTTTCATCAGATGCTGCCGGTTTTTGCTCTTTGATGAGGAGTTCCACATGGCTCATTATTTTGACAATGCCTTGGGAACGTAAGAATTTAATATAGGTCATCTGGGTCGGGAAGGTTTGCTTCGATGAAAAAAGATAGTAAATAAACTTTTTATGTTTTGCTAAATGTTGTTGGTATTGAATTAAAAAGTCGAATAGTCGCTGTTTGGTTGGCTTGGTTTCGTCATCTAAAATTGAAAAAAATTCTTTTGCCCGTATGAGGATTTGGTTGATTACCTCATTGAAGAGAGTATCCTTATTTTTAAAATGGTAATTGACGAGCGCTACATTGACGTCTGCTTCGGCGGCAATCATGCGCACCGTAATACTGCTGATATCGTCGTTATTGAGCATTAAACGATAGGTTGTGTTGATGATTTTATCTTTGGTTGATTCAGCCATAATAAATTCCTTTGTTTACGAATACTTACTAATACTTGCTAATACAGATTCAGATTACATATTTACGAAGTTAGTATGAGATGTGTTTATAAAATTTAAACAGCGTTTAATTTACAACTCTATTTTAAACATTGTTTAAATAAAAAGCAAGGGTATTTAGCAATTAAATGAAAAAATTATCACTTAGTTCAAAAATAATATAAAAAAACAGCTTGAAGATATATATCTTCAAGCTGCTGTTTAGATTTAGGAATTTTTTTGTCTGCTTATTCGGTTTTATGGAGAACAGTTTACCTGTCCTCTTTTATGTATTAATTACAAGATGTTTCTTTCGGTAAAATGCGGTCCGGCATATAGGTTTTACCCCAGTCACACATAGATTCAATAATAGGAGCTAAGGTTAAGCCGAATTCAGTCAAACTGTATTCTGTTTTGGGAGGAACTACCGGATATACTTTTCGCTGAATGACACCGCTTTCCTCCAACTCCCGTAATTGTTGCGTCAACATTTTAGGTGTGGCCTGAGGAATGACGCGTTGCAATTCACTGTAGCGATGAGTCCGTTCCAATAAGTGCCATAAGATAATACATTTATATTTACCGCCCAATAGACTGAGAGCTGCTTCGACAGGGCATTGGAACATAGAATTTTTGGTAGCCATTAGTAATCCCTTCCTAAAAATAATGGTTTATTATTTACCGGCTTTACTTTTTAATAAGGTAGCCGCTAAGCCATGGAGCCAATCCTGATGACCGATATTCATCGGGTCGGTCGGATCTTCGTGTAAAGCAACGGCCGGTTTACCGATTTGTGATTCTTGGGTCAAAATACGCACACGGTTTTCCGATAAATCTTCAATAAGCCAGGCGTGGATAACATCAAGTCGATGATCTTCGTCGCCTTCGGCCCAACCGTGCCAAGCCAAACGCCCCGGTTGATTACCGGATGGAGCTTCGAATTCGGTAATTTCAGCTTCGATAGGAAAACCGAAAGTTTTGAAACGAAAGCGTGTGTTTTCAGCGATCTTCGTGCCTTTGGTATTATCGAATTCTACATCGGCTACATTTTTATAGTATGTTGGCCAAATGGCGACATCAATCAAATTTTCAAAAGCTTCGGCTGCCGTAACGCCTTGGATAATGACTTCGTTAGAAGCAAAGTTGTCGGTTGTACCCGGTAAATATTCGTGAGGCCAATTAATTTCGTGTAACATAATATATCTCCTTATATTGTAACATAGTCTTGATATTTATTTAGTCCTATGACGCTATTCGCTTTGGCGAATTGTCTGACTCTATTTATGGATTATTGTATTGAAAACAATTCTTATCAGCTGATGAGTACATTATATGCTAAGTGCTATTTTTTAGGAAGAATGCACTTTAAAGTGCTATAGTACCCAAAAAGATAGTATAAAGGAATTAAGAGGTAGTTTTGCCAAGAGACTATATAGTTTTGAACTATAGTATGTAAAATTAAATTGCATATAGCAAAGATATATAAAAAGAGACCGTAACGATTTGCAGATTAGAATCTGAATTCGTTACAGCCTCTTAGTATATAGGTTATTCTATTGTTGGTATTAATATATTGTTATAAATTATAAAGAATGAGCACGCAATTCTTCAGCACTGTGAGTGGAAATCCAAGCCGGTGGAATATCGAATACAGTGTAAGCGCCGGTGCCGCCGTGTTTTGCCAAACGGTAAATGCCGCGTGCATAAGCAGTCAATACAGAGCCTGTGAATTCAGGATTGCTGTCGAGTTTTAAGGAATATTCTACAACGTGACGGGTACCTTCGGTGCTTTCGCCGCTGCGAAGTACAAAACCGCCGTGTGGAATGCCTTTGTGGTTTTTGTCGAGTTCTTCTTGGGAGATGAAATGAACGATTGTTTCATAACCAACGAAGTAGTTTTCCATTGTTTTAATTTCATTTTCGATTTTAGCTTTGTCAGCGCCTTCAGCGGCTACTACATAGCATTCACGAAGATGACCGGATTGAGCCGTAACTTCAGGAGTTTGACCTTGACGAATTTGTTCCAAATATTCTTCACGAGGTACTGTATATTGACGAGCATCTACTACGCCATCCAAACGACGAATGGCATCGGAGTGACCTTGGCTTACACCACGGCCCCAGAAGGTGTAGGATTTACCCTGCGGTAAAATGCTTTCGGCAAATACACGTTGTAAAGAGAACATGCCCGGATCCCAACCGCAAGAAATTAATGCAGCATTGCCGCCTTCTTTAGCAGCTTTGTTAACATTTTCAAAATGTTCCGGAATGCGTGCATGGGTATCGAAGCTGTCGATAACGGTGAAATGTTTAGCAACCATCGGAGTTTGTTCGATTAAGTCCGTAGCGGAACCGCCGCAGAGAACCATAACGTCGATTTTGCCTTTAAAGCTTTCCAATTCGCTCATAGCATAGCTTGGCACACCGCTCACCGTTTTTAAACCACTACGACGGGAAAAAACACCAACTAATTCCATGTCCGGCTGTAATTTTACAGACGCTTCTACGCCGCGGCCCAAGTTGCCGTAGCCTACGATGCCTACTCTAATTTTCATAGGTCAAACCTCCTACATATATAACAGTATTGTAATCATTGCAATCTTTTTGATATACACTCTTATTTAAGTATACTCTGTGTAGAGTTCGGTGTATAGTTAAAAATGTCATTTTCTATAGAAAATTAGAATAGTATGAACAGCAAATAGTAATTATAGGAAATTTTCGGCTTTTTTTCATAAAAAATTTGCCTTTTAGTTGGAATTAGTATATAATTATAAAGCTTATTGATGGTAAGCGCTTCCTACCCCTATGGAAGATAGGGGCATATGTCCAAAAGAGGAGGTGATTTTGTATGAACAAATACGAAGTCATGGTGATTGTGAAACCAGCCGAAGAAGAGACAACCAATGCGGTTATTGAAAAAGTAGAAGCTTTGATTGCTCGTGTAGGCGGCACAGTAGAAAAGGTAGATCGTTGGGGCAAGCGTCGTCTTGCTTACGCAGTGAAAAAATTCAGAAGTGCGCTTTACTAAAACAGGTAGAGCCGTAGCATCATTTACAGTGGCTGCGACAAACACATATTTTGATTCCACTACCAATGAACAGAAGGAACAAACTGCCTTCATCAACTGTGTAGCTTGGGGTAAATTAGGGGAAGCAGCTGGTAACCTACGAAAAGGGAGCCGTTGTTTCGTTGAAGGTCGTTTGAATACCCGTTCTTATGAAACTCAGGATGGGCAAAAACGCTATGTAACTGAAGTAGTGGCCAACTTTGTTGGTACATCGTTAGATACTCAGAACACCGACAGCTTTGGTGGCGGGTCTTCTAATTTTGATAACTTCGGTAGCAGCAACGAAGAAAACATTCCGTTCTAGTGTTTAGGACTCCTACTAATTCGAAAAGGAGGATTCACATAATGAGAAGAGATAGAAGCAGAAAACCAAGAAGAAAAGTATGTAACTTCTGCGTTGATCATGTAGATCAAATCGACTACAAAGATATTGCTAAACTTCGTCGTTTTACGACTGAACGCGGCAAAATTCTTCCACGTCGTATTTCCGGCACTTGCGCTAAACATCAGCGTAAATTAACATTAGCAATCAAACGCGCTCGCGCTATTGCTTTGTTGCCATTCACAGCCGAATAAGATCGCATAAGATACTAAAACCCGGTAACTTTACGGTTACCGGGCTCTTTTTTATGTTATGGTGATAGTAAAAAAGAGACTGCAGCAAAATGTGACTTTTAAATCCCGCATTTTAGTTACAGTCTCTTTTTAATTAGATTAAGCTTTATTTATTTTAATTTTCCACCTAATATAGTCAAATCTTAGTCAAGTTGTTGAGCTGCTTTCATTTGGTCAATTGTTGCTTGGGGCACTTGGAAATCCGCTTGATGTTGAGCACCCTTCATTCTGATAATAGGGTTCGTACCTTCTGTTAATAATTTGCTGCCCGGACGTAATTTATCATATGGTACATCTAATGTTTCATATTTCCCGCCCATTACTACTTCTGTATGCTTACCGTCACCAGATTGACCTGCAAAGGCATTTATTTTATACTCCCATTTACCCTGATCTGTGGAAAAAATTAATTCATCCCAGAAAACCCAATTGATATCGCTCGTAAAATGTACTAACTTTATACGTTCGGTAACAGATTTATCTTTTACAACGGCGTACCAATAAAGGTTTGTATCGGCAGGAAGCGGTCCATTCCCCCAAGGTCTGTAGATCGTTTGGTTTTTTACTTGGTCGTTTTCTTGTGGAACGAAACCTAATATATTCATTGCATCAGCCTGGGCGTTTTCTTTCTGTTTTTCTTTATCCTGTGCTGTTTGGGCTGCTTGTGTTGCGTTGCCTCCGGTCGTACTGCTTTTACCGGAATCAGGTGCTAACATACCACAAGCGATAAATATGATAAATGTAGTTAGAAGAATTAGTTTTCTTCTGTTTGATTTAAAAATGGTGCTACTTTATTTGGACTAAACATACCGACAATGCACCAAATAATAGCTAATAACGCAATAACCCCTAAAAAAGCTTCAATAATTCTACTCCTTACTTAAAACACTCTGTAATACACTATACCTTTAATTTTTATCCCTCCTCACTATATTGGGAAATAATAAAATTTATATCCGCTAGCTTGATGTGGAGCTAGTTGGAGTCTGATATTTACTTGGTAAGTTGTTTTTTTAAAATTTTTTTGATGGTATTTGATTCTATTTATAAATAACATGAATTATCTTATATGTTTTTATTATACTCTTAATTAGAATAAAATTCAAAGAAATTCAAAAAGTGATGGTGAATAATGTCTGTTTGTCTTGAGATAATGCCTTTAGCTAATATGTAGTAATGCAATTGATAGTTATTGGCTATACTAATAGTTTTTGCTACAATAACACTATATAGATGTTTTCTGATATATTATCTAATTAATATATAGGGAGGTACTCACATGAAAAACTTTATTACGCCTCAAGAATTAGTCAATATTCAAAAGAATGTTGTCATTTTAGATGTACGTGGTGATAAGGCTTATGCTGCGGGGCACATTGAAGGTGCTTTTGTGGTCAATTTAGCCGGTGATTTATCCGGTCCGGTTGAAGAACACGGCGGTCGTCATCCTTTACCGAATATGGTTGAATTTGCTAAAAAGATGGAACGCTTTGGTATTACCAAAGATAGTACCGTCGTTATCTGTGACAGATGGATTTTTTTAGCCGGTCGCCTTTGGTGGATGCTTCATTATATCGGTTTAGAAAATGTGAAAGTGTTGGAAGGCGGCATTGAACGGTGGGTCAAAGAAGGTCATTCTTTGGCAACAGAGTCGACTGCATCGCCAACTGAAATAGGCAAGTTGGATTATCGTTTGCAGCCTCATATGCTCATGAGTCGTGCTGAAGTGTTAGCGGCCAGTGAAAACGGCGATCATATCATCGTTGATGCTCGTGCCGGTGAACGTTATGACGGCAGTGTTATCGATACGATGGACGGCATGACCGGTCATATTCCTACGGCTGTTAACTATTATTGGGAAGACTGCTTCACCGCCAATGGTCTCAAACCCGAAGCAGAGTTAAATGAAATGTTTAAAGATTTGAAAACAACTAAGACTCCGATTGTTACATATTGCGGCTCCGGTATTACTGCTTGTCTTGCCATGCTCGCCATGAGTGAAATTGGTATTGAATCGGCTCTTTATGTGGGAAGTTCCAGTGATTGGGTAACGTATGAAAACTTCCCGATTAAAACGGGTTGTGAGTTCGTGAAGGCTTAGTTCCTTCTCTTCTTTCTATAATGTTCTGACTGAAAATAGGCTCGGCGAATCATCGCCGGGCTTTCTTCATTTGAAGTATAATAGGGCTCCCTTTTTTCTTTAACAACGATTTCGGCCTCTAACTGTTTATTAAATTCCCCAAAGTACAGTATAATTGGCGTCTTATCCTTGTTCTTCATACACTAATAACTCCTTATTAATCATGGTATATAAATTATTGATTACATCTTGATAAAAGTATAATATGCGTTTATTATACACCTTTTATTTGAAATGTGAAGTATAAATGAGTAAAAATGACATGATTTTCACTAACTTTTATTTACTTTTGTTTAATTTATAATGATACTATTTGAGTGGAAATTTAGCTGACTATGAATTGATCACAATTAATATCAATATATTTCTTATTATTTATTGCTATTAACTTATATCTTCATTTTTTGAGTATTATATCCGGTAAACTCACGTATACTGTAAAAAGTACATATACCCTTTATGGTATAATGCCATACCTGCCAGGGTATAATAAATAGAAGAAAATTTGAGTAAATATAGGAATATATCAATATAAATGGTTATTTTGTTAAAAAATTCCCTAAAATATTCAAAAATTCATGATTTTTTGTTGACACATTTACAGTAAATAGGCTAACATATTAGTGATTAAAGAAGTTATTTTCAAAATTTGAATAATATACTCTTGCTAATTCTATAACGAACAAGTGTTGTAGGGTTAATTTGTAAGATTTGCATACTCGCCATTAAAGGCGAGTTTTTTTATTGCTTATTTTGTCATTAAGGGATTATGAAAAACAACGTTTCAATCAGATTAGGCTAGAGCTATATTAGGGAGGGACAGGAATGTTTAAAAAAACACTGCAGCATTTGGGGCAGGTGTTGGTGACGGTAATTGGGGTTACGTTTTTAACTTTCAGTTTAAGTTTTCTGGCACCGGGCGACCCTGTGCTCATGATTTTGGAAACCGCGGACACCATGGTTTCACAGGAACTGATTGATCATACGAGGTAAGAATTGGGCTTAGATAAACCGTTTTTGGTGCAGTATGGTAATTGGTTGTCTCATGCGGTACAAGGTGATCTTGGCATGTCGTATTCGGCCAAGAAACCGGTTGTAGATAAGATGATGGAGGCCTTACCGGGTACGCTCATGTTGGCGAGTGTAACAATTGTGATGCTACTCGTCATAGCCGTCCCCATGGGGGTTATCGCAGCTATCTACCAGAATAAATGGCCTGACTACCTTTTCCGCGGGATTGCATTTATTGGTATTTCCATACCGGCCTTCTGGCTTGGTCTTATGCTACTCTACATTTTCGGCTATAAATTAGGTATTGCACCGATTGCGACGGCTACCGTTTCGTTAAAAAATGCCATTTTACCTGCTTTTACATTGGCATTTACGTTGATTTCAAAATTTATGCGTCAGGTACGCTTGGTAGTTTTGGAAGAAATTAATAAAGATTATGCCGTAGGTGCCAGAGCGCGTGGTATGACGAATACGGAAATTATGTTTAAACATATTTTGCTGAATGCCTTTTTACCGTTGCTTACCATTTTCGGCATGTCCATGGGTTGGTTACTAGGCGGTGTAGCGGTAGTAGAGATGGTATTCTCGTGGCCGGGCCTTGGTAAAATGGCTGTACAGGCGATTACCTTCCGTGACTATCCGTTAATTGAAGGATTTGTTCTTTGGGCCTCCATTGCGTATATGTTGATTAACGGCATCATCGATTATTCGTATACATTGTTGGATCCCAGATTGAGAAGGGGGAGTAAATAATGAAAGAATTTATTAGAACACATAAAACTTTCTCCTTCTATACATCTTTAGTTTTGTTGGTTGTATTAGTGGCTATTTTTTCACCGTTCTTAACACCAAACGATCCCTTTGCTTCTGATTTGGCTAATGCCTTGAAAGCACCGAGCGAGGCACATTGGTTCGGGACGGATAAATTAGGTCGTGATGTATTATCCCGTATTATTTACGGTACCGGTTTATCTTTGTTCATGGGTTTTACTATTGTGTTTTTGGTAGCCTCCATTGGTACGGTCGTAGGTTCCTTAGCCGGTTACTTCGGTGGTAAAGTTGAAATGGTACTCATGCGTATTTGTGATATTATGATTTCCTTCCCTGGTATCATCTTAGCAATTGCTATTGCCGGTATTATGGGCGGTAGTGTGGGCAATACGATTTTGGCCTTGACCATTGTAGGTTGGGCTAAATATGCCCGGCTGGTTCGAAGTCTTGTTATTAAAGTTCGTCAAGAAGATTATATTGCGGCGGCCATTATGAGTGGTGGTACATCAGCCGTTATCTTACGTCGTCACGTTTTACCGAATATCATGCCGCTCGTAGTTGTTACGGCGAGTATGGACCTTGGTGTTATGATGCTTGAAATAGCCGGGTTGTCTTTCCTTGGTTTTGGAGCACAAGCGCCGACACCGGAATGGGGTTTAATGCTTAATGAAGGCCGTCAATATTTACAGTTGGCACCTTGGCTTATGATTTTCCCAGGTGCGGCTATTCTTATCGTAGTATCTATTTTTAACCTTTGGAGCGACAGCTTGCGTGATATCTTGGATCCGCGGCAAAACAGAGGCTAAAGAGCGGGCACTTTATATAAGTTATTGGGCGGTTTCCGTATTTTATTTTGTCAGATGATACCCGTTAGGGATTTATATAAATTCATCTTGAGTGTTAGTGTTAATCAAACAGTGTGTTTTTGGTTGATGTTTTAGTTTATGGAGGGATGTTGATTATGAAAAAAATCTGGCGCAAAGCCTTACTTGGTGGTTTAGGCGTGGTGTTGGCAGCGTCGCTTTTGGCCGGTTGCGGTAGCGATACTGCAGATAACAAAGACGTGTTAAAATTAGGGGTAACTAACTTTGCGGATACCTTAGAACCTACGGATAACTTCTATGCTTGGGTAGTTATGCGTTACGGTATCGGTGAAACGCTTACCAAGTTTGACAAATCCATGGTGGCTAAACCTTGGATAGCATCTAAATGGTCCTTGGCTGATGATAAATTGACTTGGACATTTACGATTGATGACAAGGCTAAATTCTCTAACGGTAAAAAAGTAACGGCTGTTGAAGTAAAAGAATCTATTGAGCGTGCTTTTGCTAAAGCTAAACGTGCCAGCACATTTTTCGAATATGATTCCATTGAAGCAAATGGGCAGGATTTAATCATCAAAACTAAAAAACCAATGCCTAATATGCCGGGCTTGTTAGCGGATCCGTTATTCCTTGTTGTTGATGTACAGGCAGAAAAAGACGGCCGTAATTTTGCTAAAGAAGGTCCGATTGCGACCGGTCCGTACACCGTTGTTTCGTACAGCAAAGATAAATCCGTGTTAAAAGCTAATGAAAATTACTGGAATGGTACCGTACCATTTAAAACAGTAGAAGTGCCGTCCATCGAAGACCCTAATACCCGTGCTATGGCATTGCAATCCGGTGAAGTGGATATGGCTGTTAACATCGGGCCGGGCGAAATTGACCTTTTCAAAGGCAACGATAAATTCCAGGTTGATGAAATTGCCTCCTTGCGTGTAGTATTGGCGCGTATTAATCAAAAAGGCTTATTGGGTGACCCTAAAGTGCGTGCTGCCTTTATCAGTGCTACGGACCGTCAAAACTATGCGGACGTACTTTTAAAAGGCACTTTCATTCCTGGTAAAGCTCCGATTCCGCCATCCATGGATTATGGCTTTAATCAATTGACTGATCCAAATGCGTACAATCCTGACCGGTCTAAACAATTGTTGGCAGAAGCCGGTTGGAAAGATACCGATGGCGACGGAATATTAGATAAAGACGGTCGTCCGTTGTCCGTTAACTTCGTGGTATACAACAGCCGTGCGGAATTACCTATCTTCGCTGAAGCGGTACAAGCTGACCTTCGTAAAGTGGGCGTTGATGTGAAAATCAAAACGGTTGACTATACATTAATCGATAAAATGGGTATTGATGGGGATTATGATTTGCTTATCTCTAATATCGTAACGGCTAATACCGGTGACCCTGAAACATTCCTTAAATGGTACTGGAAAACTAATGTTAACGGCGATAATCCGCAAAACGGTTCCGGTTACAGTAATCCGGAATATGATGCTAAATTAGATGCATTGTCTACTGAATTTGATCCGGCTGTTCGTCGTCAATTAATTATTGAAGCACAGCAGATTCTCTTGAATGACGGTGCAGCTTTATTCTTAGGGTATCCAATGACAAATATTGTTGCCAATAAAGCACTTAAAGGTGTAGTTATGTTCCCATCCGATTACTATTGGATTACGAAAGACATTGCTAAATAATTTTGATGAATTATGAGAAAGGATGTGCGCAAACGATATGACACGGGAGGCAGCACTGGTAGAAGTAAATAATTTGAGCATAGCCTATGGTGAAGCGGCGCCTTCTGTGACAGACGTTACGTTTTCCTTAGAAGAAGGCGAAATTCTGGTTATCGTAGGTGAGTCCGGCAGTGCTATGGATCCGATTCAAACAATCGGTAAACAGTTTATTGCCCATATTCGTCGTCACAGTAATCTTGATAAAGCGGCGGCAGAAACAAAAGCCATAGAATTGATGAAAATGGTTTCCTTACCGGCGGATACAGACTTTTTAAAACGATATCCGTTTGAACTGAGCGGCGGTCAACGTCAGCGTTTGGGGATTGCCATGGCTATGGCTTTCACGCCACACTTGTTACTTGCCGATGAACCGACTTCGGCTCTTGATGTGACGACGCAGGCTCAGATTGTAGATGAATTGATGCGGCTTTGTCAGAAGAGCCGTACCGGCATTATCATGGTAACCCATAATATTGGGGTGGCCGCTCATATGGCGGATAAAATCATGGTTATGCAACAAGGTAAAGTAGTAGATTACGGTTCACGGGATGACGTTCTTTTCAAAGAGCATTCAGCCTATACCCAGCAGTTATTGGATGCTGTACCAACGTTAGGAGGGAAACGCTATGTCGACACAGTTGAATAAGGAAGAAGCAACTTATACTGAAAATAGCGGTACTCATACTTCGATGGTGGCGGCTGACGGCGTGGGTACACCGATTTTGGAAGTAAAAAATCTTTGTAAAAACTATTCTTTACCAAATGGTGGTACCTTACAAGCCTGTAAAGATGTATCTTGGTCCTTATGGCGCGGGGAATCATTGGGAATCGTTGGTGAGTCGGGCTCCGGTAAAAGTACGCTCATGAATATGATCATGCAAATGACGGCTCCTTCAGGCGGTGAAATTTATTTGAACGGCGTGGAAATCTCCAAAGCTTCATCCAAAGAAAAACGAGAACAACGCCGTAAAATTCAGATGGTGTTCCAGGACTCTTCGCAAGCGTTTGATCCTCGTAAGTCAGTTGAAGATATTATCTGTGAACCTTTGTATAATTTCGGCCTTTTGAAAAAAGGCGAAACAACGGCTATTGCTACCAAGTACTTGGAGTTAGTTGGTCTTAACGGTACCTTTGCCAAACGTTATCCTCATGAAATGAGTGGCGGTCAGCGTCAAAGGGTAGCCATTGCCCGTGCCTTAGTATTGGAACCGGATATTGTTGTATTTGACGAAGCTACCTCTGCACTCGATGTATCCGTACAGGATTCTATTGCAAAATTGCTCGTTAAATTACAGAAGGAAAAACAGTTAACCTATTTATTTGTTGCCCATGACATTGCTTTGATTCGCAGTATCTGTCATCGTGTAGTTGTTATGTATAACGGTGAAGTTGTAGAAGCTATTTCGGCAGAACATTTAACGGAAGCCAAGCATCCGTATACGCGTAAATTACTGGCAGCTGTATTTGAAGTGACGGAGCATCGCGAACCGGTAACAGTATAGTAAGTAGCAATAAATAGTAGGGAACTTGGGGGCTGATTTAGAAGGTATGGTACGGATAGAACTGATTACACCGGACACAGAAAGAGAACCGATTTATCAATTCTTGGTCGAGCAAATGCATGTACATTACAGAAGATCGTTAGATAGTGATCACAATAAATATTTTTTACAATTAGCTGAACATTATTCACCCGATAAGCGAAGTTCTTTCTATGTGCTCTATGAAAATGATGAGGTCATGGGGACAGGTTGTATAAGTCCTTTAGAAGCTCATCATCGTCGACCGCTTCATTGTAAAGATGCATCACTTTGGGGATATATATCACGGGTGTATATTTCTCCCAAATCACAAAGTAGCGGTTATGGTCGTCAGATTTATAAAGTATTGGAAACAACGGCTAAAGAGTTTGGTTATACTCATTTATGTTTGAATACGCATAAATTTCTTACTAAAGGTTGTGCCTTTTGGAAACGCCATGGTTACATTGAGTTCCAGGATATGGGGGATGAGTGGGAAACGATTTGGCTCAGCAAAGAGTTGGTATAATTTGAGTGTATAAAGACTGTAGAGGTCCTGTGTTTTAAAGTTATCCACTAAAACAGGGTAATTTATACACAGAAAATCAAGCGCTTATGCACAAATAATTACAAGTTATCCACTACTTATCCACCGAAAAAGACGACTTATCCACAGAATAGTGATTAAGTTTTCAAAAAAGTTATTCACAAGCAAAGATTTAAGTGAATATACACAATTAAATACATAAAAGAAAAAGCGTAATGCAATTGGATTCGAAATGAATCTCTGCATTACGCTTTTCTTATGGGCCGTGCACAATGAAAACTATAAAGTAGCGTTGGGGGGGTGAGTAATGTTTCTTTGGGGTCAGCTATATAAACACTTAAATAGCATCGTCATTTTCAGACATTACACTATCTAAGAGGAGGAGTATATTGTTGCCAATCTCCGAATAAAAGCGAACGCTGTCGGTTGACTCTATAAATTCCCATTTAACATGCATAGCCGTATCGTTAGGGCCGTACTTCGAGCGAAGCGCTGTCTGTACGGTTTGGGGTAAGCGAATATCATACATAATGTTATAACGGTTAAATTTATCGTCCACTAAAATGTAGTGGCTGTCGATAATTTCTACATTATAACGGCGCGATACAAGGTCGAGTAATCCTTGAGGCACTTTGTAGTCATTTTCTTGATTTGTTGAAGTCAATCGGATGGCCTCCTTTCTGTGGATTCCTGTTGTAAGGCGTTATAAGGCCTTTGCACAAGGCGTTGCCGCGCTTGTGCAGACCTTGGGGCGAGTCGCGTAATCGGACAGTCCCTATTTGAGTATCGGATTGTTTTTAGATCCGATAGGCTCCAATTTTTCTTCAATGAAAGTATTGATAAGCTGTTGTACCGCTAAGGTTGGTGTCAGCTCACCTTGGAGTACTTGGTTTTCTACGCTGTCTTTGCAAGCAATGATACGCGGCGCCCGATAGAATAAGTTATGAAGATGTTCTTCCACCATGGAATATACCCACGACATAGTTTGCTGTTTGCGCCGTTCTTGTAAGACGCCGTTGGCTTGGCACTGTTCGATGAATTTTTCAATAACATCATGCCAAAGCTCCATAACGCCTTCGCCGGTGTACGCCGAGCAAGTGTATGCCTTGGTAATCCAGCCTTCTGTGGCAGGCCGTAAGAAATGAAGAATACGATTGTATTCCGATTTCGTAATTAGGGCTTTCGGTTTATTGTCACCGTCCGCTTTGTTGACTACAATGCCATCGGACAGTTCGATTACACCTTTTTTCATACCCTGCAGTTCGTCACCGGCACCGGTCAGTACGACTAAAAGGAAAAAGTCGACCATGGAGCGCACAGTGGTTTCACTTTGACCGACACCGACGGTTTCGACAAGAATCGTGTCATAGCCGGCTGCTTCACAAAGAAGTAAGGTTTCACGGCTTTTACGGGTTAAGCCGCCAAGCGTCCCACCCGAAGGGGAAGGACGAATGAAGGCATTTTCTTGCCGTGATAAAGTAAACATACGAGTTTTATCACCCAAAATACTACCGCCGGTTACGGTACTGGACGGATCAACGGCCAAAACGGCCACTTTATGACCTTCTTGGCAAAGTTTGGTACCGAGACATTCGATAAAGGTGGATTTACCGGCGCCCGGTACACCGGTGATGCCGATACGCGTTGCTTTACCGGTATACGGCAACACTTTTTGAATAACTTGCTGAGCCATTTCAAAATGGGCGGCTGCATTACTTTCGATGAGGGTAATGGCACGGGACAGCATCATGCGATTGCCGCTTAAAATGCCTTCCACATAATCATCGACGGTAAGTTTGGCCGGCCGTTTGCCGGTTTGCTGAGGCGGTGTACTTGTGGTATTACGCAAAGGACTGTCATTGAGGCCGCGCATAACGCGGCAGGCGAATTTATCATCATCTGCTTCGGGAACCCAGGACGGTTTATATCGTTCCGTCATAGTATCACTCCTCTAGACGTTCATTTAACAATTCGAGTACTTTCTTCGCGCATACAGGGATAATGGTACCAGGGCCAAAGATGGCAGCGGCACCGTGTTCATATAAGAAATCATAATCTTGAGCCGGAATTACGCCGCCGATGATAACCATGATATCTTCACGGCCGCGTTTTTTGAGCTCTTCAATAAGCTGTGGCATAAGTGTTTTATGGCCGGCAGCCAAGGAGCTGATGCCGACGATGTGAACGTCATTATCTACAGCGTCTTGGGCAGCTTCTTCCGGAGTTTGGAATAAAGGTCCGATATCTACGTCATAGCCCATATCGGCGAAGGCGGTAGCAATAACTTTCGCACCGCGGTCATGACCGTCCTGACCCATTTTAGCGATAAAGATACGAGGTCGACGACCTTCGCGTTCTTCGAAGTCATCGGTCATCTGACGTACTTCGGAGATAACATCATCATCGCTGAATTCACTGCTGTATACGCCGGAGATGGAGCGGATGATTGCTTTATGACGACCGCAAACTTTTTCAACGGCATCGGAAATTTCACCCTTGGAAGCACGAGCACGCGCCGCTTCTACGGCTAATTCCAATAAGTTGCCTTCGCCGGTTTCCATGGAATGCGTAATGGCATCGAGGCATTGGCGAACTTTGTCGTTGTCGCGGTTAGCTCTTAATTTTTCAAGACGTTCAATCTGAGCCAAACGTACGGTAGTATTATCTACTTCGAGGATATCGAGCGGATCTTCTTTGTCTAAGCGCATATAGTTAACGCCGACAATTTTTTCACTGCCGGAGTCGATATGAGCCTGACGACGAGCGGCGGCTTCTTCGATACGCATCTTAGGAAGGCCGGTGTCGATAGCTTTGGACATACCGCCGAGTTCTTCGATTTCTTGAATATGAGCCCAAGCTTTGCGAATCAATTGGTTGGTCAAGAATTCTACATAATAGGAACCGCCCCATGGGTCGATAACCTTACATACCTTGGTTTCATCCTGGATATAAAGCTGCGTATTACGAGCAATACGTGCGGAGAAGTCGGTCGGCAAGGCGATGGCTTCGTCAAGCGCATTCGTATGAAGCGACTGGGTATGGCCCAAAGCAGCCGCCATAGCTTCGATACAAGTACGGGTAATATTGTTGAACGGATCCTGTTCGGTGAGACTCCAACCGGATGTCTGCGAATGCGTACGGAGCGCCATGGATTTAGGGTTTTCAGGTTTGAAGCTGTTAACGATTTTAGCCCATAACATACGGCCGGCACGCATTTTGGCGATTTCCATGAAGTAGTTTTTACCCATAGCCCAGAAGAAGGACAAACGAGGGGCGAACTGGTCAATAGTTAAGCCGTGTTGGGTACCGGTACGGAGATATTCAAGACCGTCAGCCAAAGTATAACCCAATTCGATATCGGCGGTAGCACCGGCTTCTTGCATATGGTAACCGGAAATGGAGATACTGTTAAATTTAGGCATGTATTTGGATGTATAAGCGAAAATATCGCCGATAATACGCATGGAAGCGGCCGGAGGATAGATATATGTGTTACGTACCATGAACTCTTTCAAAATATCATTTTGAATCGTACCGGCCATAACTTTTTTATCAACGCCTTGTTCTTCACCGGCTAAGATGTAGAACGCCATGATTGGCAAAACGGCGCCGTTCATTGTCATGGATACGGACATTTGATCGAGTGGAATACCGGAGAAGAGGATTTCCATGTCGAGGATGGAGTCAACGGCTACGCCTGCTTTACCAACGTCGCCTACAACGCGTGGATGGTCGGAGTCATAACCGCGGTGAGTGGCAAGGTCAAAGGCGATGGATAAGCCTTTCTGACCGGCGGCGAGGTTACGACGATAGAAGGCGTTGGATTCTTCGGCAGTGGAGAAACCGGCGTACTGACGTACTGTCCAAGGACGGGTTACATACATGGTAGCGTATGGGCCACGTAAATATGGCGGTAAACCGGCCATATAGGATAAGTGATTACAATCGGCGTAAGCACCCTGATCATAAAGCGGTGCTACATCGATTTGTTCCATCGTGCGATAGAAGTTTTCATCAAAGGATTTGCCTGTTTCAGCTTTTAACTGTGTAAGCCATTCTTGAGCCGCTTGTTCATTGGCTTCGGCCCCGGCAAATGGGATATTTGCGAAATTAGGTATTTTAGCCATTATTTAATCATCCCCTTTTCTTGTTGCATCCGTAACAGTGTTTCGTAGCAGTTGGAGCGTACACTGATGTAGTCATCCATACCGGCAGCATCACACATTTCTTTTAATTCAGGTGATGGAGCGCCTGCGAGGAATACTTTCATTTCAGGGCGCTGTGCTTTGATGCCTTTGGTAACGGCCGGAGCCAATTCCGGATACGTATCATCGGTGGAGCATACAATAGCTACGTCCGCTTTGGATTCAAGCGCTGCTGCTACGGCGTCATCAACCGTTTTGAAACCGTTATTTAAGGCTACATCAAAGGCGGCAACCTGCATGAAGGATGTAACAAAGTCGGCACGGGCTTTATGTTGTGGAATAGGACCCATGTTAGCCAAGAAGATATGAACATTGTCACCGGTTTCGGCAACAAATTCTTCCGTCGTGCGGCGTAATTTTTCATAACGTTCGGTCCAGCGATGAGCTTCGATTGGCGAAACGGTTTCACCTTGACTATCGGTAGCGAGGGCATTCGTAATTTCACCGAAGGTAGCACCGGCAGTGAGGGCCGTTTTTACAGCGCCGATAAGCGACATAGGTTCGCTGAAGTCGGAGTCTTTAAGAACTTGTAAAGCTTCGTCGATGGCTTTTTGATCGGCTGCTTTGCGTTGATCGGCAAGTTCGGCCAAGCGTTGTTTTAAAAGTTCTGCCTTATTGATTTCAGGCACTTCGAGCAATTCTTCGGTCATGTTAGGGTACATGTTGTTACCAACGGCACGGTCTTGGCGAGTTGCCAATTTCTTGAAGCGATCTTCCAAAATACTGTGAACGGCTTCTTGAACTTTATCGGCTTTGATGGCTTCAATAATGCCATCCATGTTTTCCAATTCTTGGAATTTAGCCCAAGATTTTTCGGTGAATTCTTCCGTCAACGGTTCGAGATACCAGCTACCGCCGGCAGGATCGACCGGTTGAATGAAGTTGAATTCATGCTGTTCCATAATCTGGATATTGCGGGCAATACGACGGGAGAATTCATCACTCGGACGGATACAATGGTCGAACGGATACACATTCATGCCGTCAACGCCACCTATCACAGCCGAGAAGGACTGGGAAGCTGCACGTAATAAGTTTACATATGGGTCATATACAGTTTGGCAAAAAGCGGATGTACTTACATACAAATTGATGCGCTGTGCATCTTCGTCGCCGCCGCAATGGCGTACCAATTGGGACCAGAGCATTTTAATACTGCGGAGTTTGGCGATTTCCATGAAGAAGGTAGCGCCTACGCTGAAGTGGAAACGAATGTGACGGCAGAAGGTATCAACATCAAT
>PPYE01584867.1_pt1 | contig 48533 bp, 48 predicted proteins | sample 1559881 | NCBI WGS metagenome assembly PPYE01 (sample SAMN08240022, study PRJNA423297) | Human gut metagenome, whole genome shotgun sequencing project.
AGAACCCGGACGAGGTGGAGAGAATGATGGAAAATACAGACCCGGAATATGTGAGCCTGTTATTTGATACCGGCCATTTTACCTACTGCGGCGCAGACCCTCTTGAGATGGTAAAGAAGTACGTGGGCAGGATCAAACACGTACATTTAAAGGATATCCGTCCGGAAGTGGTGGAGAAGGTAAAGAAAGAGAATCTGAGTTTCTTGGAAGGCGTGCGCCTCGGAGCGTTCACGGTACCGGGAGACGGATGTATAGATTTTGAGCCGATCTTCAAGGTGCTGGAAGAGGCAGGATATGAAGGATATATGCTGGTAGAGGCAGAGCAGGATCCTGCAAAAGCCAATCCGCTTAAGTATGCCATCAAGGCAAGAAAATTCATTGCTGAGAAGACAGGCTTATAAAATTGTTACCTCTATGGTATGTCAGCAGAGAAAATGCAAAGCGTGTTCTCTTCTGCAGATAATTGAAAATATTGAAAACAGCCGAAGGTACCGGTTCCGGATAGAGCCTGTGCCTTCGGCTGTTTTGTATAAAAAAATGCATTGCTTTTATGCCAGGTGGACAGAGATGTCGTACTCCCTGCAGTAATCCTCATATTCCTCTGCCAGCGGCCGGTCCGTGATAATATGCTGCACTTCGTTCAGACGGCAGTAAGTCATAAGGGCAAACTTGCCGAATTTGGTGTGGTCTGAGAGCAGGCAGCGTGTCTGGCTGTTCTGAATGACCGCTTTTTTAACCGCATACTCTTCCGCGGAGGCATTTGTCAGGCCGTTTTCAATGGTCACGCCTGTGGAGGCCATGAACGCTTTGGTTATATTGAAGGTCCGCAGATATCCCGGAATCTCACTTCCTACAAAGGAGAGGGTGTCCCTGTTCAGGATTCCCGGCAGGGAGATGACCTGAAGGTTGGGATACGGGACCGCGCGGATATAAATCTGCAGGCTGTTTGTTATGATCGTGCAGCTTATATGTGACAGGGAATCCACCATATTGAGGCAGGTAGTTCCCGTATCAATATAGATCACATCCCCGTTCTCTACAAAGGAGGCAGCTTTTTTTGATATGGCATCTTTTTCTGCGCTCAGCACAGTGTGGCGCTGTTCGTAGGGCAGCAGACGTGTATCTGAGGCCTGCTGCGTGCTGACCACGCCTCCGTATACCTTTTCTACAGTACCCTTTTTCACAAGATCATCAATATCCCTTCGGATCGTGTTTTTAGATACATTAAATTTTTCGCACAGGGTATCCAGGGACACGGATTTTTCCTGTTCAATGAAAGTCTCTATTAAATCAATTCGTTTTGTACGCATAAAAATATCCTTTCCCGGAAGTCTGTAACCATTCAGACAAGCTGACCTGTCTGAACGGTTACGGAGGTCTGGCATCGCGCGGCACAGGGCCTGCAGTAAGCGGTTTCCAATATGTTTTGGTATAAGTATAGTATATTTTGGGTAAATTGTGAAGGTTTAATGAAATAAATACAAAAAATCATCAAAAACTATTGACTAAGTACCCAAAAGGTGATACTTTAAATGCAAAGAGATAACCAATATATAACAAAGAGTTTATCAAAAGAGGAAGGGAAGCTATCATGACAGGAAAAGCAAATTCTAAAACAAAATATCTGATACTGATATTTGGTGCCTTTGCAGTATTTTTTACAGGGTATCCCCATATCTGGTCCATTTACCAGCCCTACGCCATGGAACTGACAGGCTGGAGCCAGAGTCAGGCGTCCATGTGTTTCTACCTGTACTTTGTCACATTTGTGCTGGGTAATATTTTCGGAGGACGTATCCAGGATAAATACAACCCCAGGATCGCGGTGATCTGCGGCGGAGGAATATTTACCGTGAGTGTTTTGTTATGCGCACTGGCGCTTCGTCCGTCACCTCTGATGATGTATTTTACATATGGAATTTTACAGGGATTCGGACAGGGTATGATCTATACGACCATTATCTCCACCGCGCAGAAATGGTTCCCGGGAAGAACCGGTTTTGCATCCGGGGTGATCGTTACAGCCAATGGATTGTTCGGATTTTTCATGGCACCGTTTTCAAGAGCGCTGCTTTCCAGCCAGGGAATCAAGGTTACCTTCCTTGTGATTGGTGTTATGATAGGAATCTCCTGGATCTTCGCAAGCATTTTCATTAAAAATCCGGAGAATGCCAATAAGGCCGGGGGGAATATAATTCACAGATATGATGGAAAACAATATTCCTCCATGGAAATGATCAAGACAAAGAAATTTTACTTTCTTCTGGCAGCCATGCTGTTCGGGCTGATACCATACCTGATCTTGTCTCCGCTGTCCCAGACAGTCCAGATGGACAGGGGAATCGCATCCACAGTGGCAGTGGCAGCAGTCATGGCAGGCTCTGTGTTCAATGCGGGAACACGTCTGGCACTTCCCACAGCAGCGGATAAAGTGGGCAGGATCATCTGCCTGAAGGTGGTTTTAGTGGTGGCAGCAGCAGCTATGATTCTCCTGGTGATCGCACCGGCAGCAGTCACAACCGTGTGTGTGGTTCTCGTATATGCATGCTACGGCGGTATCATGGGAAGTTTCCCGTCACTGACCAGCAACATTTTCGGCATGGAGCATTCCGGTGAGAATTACGGCTATGTAATGCTGGGAATCGCGGTTGCCACTTTAGGGGCACCGGCGATCACGAACACAGTCCTGGGACGCGGATATGACATCAACGTGGTATTTACTATCGGAGCAGTATGCGCAGCGATTTCCTTCCTGTTCCTGCTTCTTCTGGAGAGAGAAATAAAAAGGGAAAAATGCAGCCAGTCAAAGATCACGTCGCCAAAAGCGATCCAAGGAAATTGAACCGTTACAAATAAAGAATGAGATAAAGGAGAAAAATCATTATGGCACTGGTAAAAATGAAAACATTACTGGAAAACGCAGCAAAAAACAACAGGGGATGCGGTGCATTCAGTGTGGGCAATATGGAAATGGTAAAAGGAGCCATCCGGGCAGCAGAGGAGCTTGATACTCCTATCATCTTACAGATCGCAGAAGTGCGTCTGAAACATTCCCCCCTTGACCTGATGGGCCCTATGATGGTGCAGGCGGCAAAATCAGCTAAGGTGGATGTGGCAGTGCATCTGGACCACGGCCTTACTTTTGAGACTGTTCAGAGAGCGCTGGAGCTTGGTTTTACATCCGTAATGCTGGATGCCTCCACACTTCCTTTTGAAGAAAACATTGCAAATACCAGAAAAGTTGTGGAACTGGCAGCAGAGTACGGTGCTACAGTGGAGGCCGAACTGGGCCTGGTAGGCGGCAGTGAGGACGGAAGCTGTGACCATGGTATCCGCTGTACTGACCCGGATGACGCCAAAGTATTTGCAGAGAAGACAGGCATTGACGCTCTTGCCGTGGCGATCGGCAACGCGCATGGAAATTATCCGGTGGCTCCGAAGCTGGCCTTTGATGTGCTGGAGCAGATACATAATAAAGTGGATATTCCCCTGGTGCTTCACGGCGGCAGCGGCATCACGGATTCTGATTTCCAGAGAGCAATCTCCCTTGGTATCAGGAAAGTAAACATTGCGACTGCAAGCTTTAACTGCCTGACGAAGAAAGTGGAGGAGTACATTGCCTCAGAGGGAAAACACAATTACTTTGACCTGAACGAGGCTATGGTGCAGGGGACATATGAGAATGTAAAACGTCATATTCTTGTATTCAACACACCATACGAATGCCTGTCTGAAAATTCATTCCGGGCATAGTAAGAATAGTTGTAAGCATAGGCGCGCTGTGCGGGGATGCGGCTCCTGGATTTTTACTGCTTCTTGAGAGGGAGTGAAAGAAAGCGACCGCAGTCTCCTTCTGCTGGTATTTGTCTATGTTGGCAGATGATAGGAAAATAATGGAAGGAAAATAAGGCTGAAGGAACGCATTACCTGCGTTCCTTCAGCCTTATTTTTCCTCTTCTTCTCTCTCCATAAAATCTCTGTGTTCTTCCTCCAGCTCTTTTACAAGATGTGCGAATGTCCAGAAGCAGTTCTGGGATGTGAGAACTGCTTTTAAGGCAACGGATGGAAGTTCCCCGTTCTTCATCATGCGAAGAAGGTGGTTCAGGTTATCGTCAGTGAAATTGCACATAACCATAACATCCACAGGAATAGAAGGAAGGTTTTCCAGCACGGATATTTTCCGCTGCGGAAAGCCTTTGATTTTGGCCAGATATCCCACAGTCTGAAGCACATTCTGCGGGAGAATGGGAGTAAAATCGAACCCCATTCGGCGTGCTGCTTTTTCCAACACTTTTCCTTTTTCCGTCTGCCCATTGTTATAGTATAAGATATTGGGTCTGCGAATCATAACAATCCCTCCAGGCAGTTTTCATATTTTCATCATATACTATAAGTTATGAATTTTCAACGGGGTTCTTACATCTTTTGCAAATATTAAGGAAGTAGATAAAAGGATCCGTTTGAGGGAATCATAAGCATCAATTTACGAAAACATAAGAAGATGATAGAATAAGAGGAGTAAAAAAAGAGGATGGAGAGATGCCAAATGAATGGACTGGAGAAGTATGAAAAAATCCTGAAACAGAGCTGTCTGTTCCGGCAAAAAGATGCAGAGGAGCTGCAGGAACTGGGTAGGCTTCTTGGGGGAAAGATACAGGATTACGGAAAAGGGCAGCAGTTACTGCATGAGGGAGACACGATCGGACAGCTCGGAATCGTGCTGGAGGGGGAAGTGCGGATCGTCCGGATCGATATGGATGGGAATGAAAGGCTTTTTCAGAAGCTGATTCCCTCCTATATGCTGGGGGCTGATATTGTCTGCACGCCCAGCCGCCAAAGCCCATATTCCGCATACTGCAGCCAGGACGCGAAAGTGTGGTTCTTTGACTGGATGCCGGGACATGAAAAATGGGAGGAGGAGCTGGAGCGGAGACTGATGGAATTTATAGCCAACGAAAACGTCAGAAAATTTTACAGGATTGATATCCTCTCCACAAAAAGTGTGCGCAGAAGGGTACTGAAATACCTGCGCATACAATGCCGGAAGAGAGGGAGTAATACGGTGGAGATTCCCTATTCCAGGGAGGAACTGGCAAACTATCTGTGTGTAAACCGCAGCGTGCTCTCCGACGAATTGGGCAGAATGCAGGAGGAGGGGATCATCACCTTCCGCAAAAACCGTTTTACACTCTGCAAAGGGGGAGCGTGACGCCCGGTTAACGGAATCCCTGCCGCCGCTGCCTTTCGGCACGGTCAGCGCAGGAGTTTCTTCCTATGATAAATAGGTGAGAAAGCAAACTGTGAAAATATATAACAAACAGGGCAGAAATATGGCTGTATCCGTAAAAAAAGCCGATAAAAACCACATATGATGATTTTACGTGGTAAAGTAGTAACAAGAAAGAACCTTAAAATCCCATAATTTGGGGAAGTATTGACAGTTGTGTCTGCATTAGAGTATACTTAATACAATACATTTTGTTACTTTGAGACTGTAAATTGAGAATATGAGGGATAAATTGTGGCGAACATCAGTGTACATCTTTTGGGAAGACCTTATGTTGAGGTGGACGGAGAGCGTGTGAATTTTCCATACAAGAAAGCAGAGGGATTTTTCTATTATCTCTGTGTGAAGAAGACAGCTACAAGGGAAGAAGTCATATACGTGCTCTGGGGGGCAGACAATGAAAATGTGGGAAGAAAGAACCTGAGGGAAGCGGTCTACCAGATCAAAAAGCTGCTTGGCAAGGAAATCCTGGTGACAGCAGGCCATACCAGCATCTCTCTGAATCCGGAGTGTATGCCGGATATTGACTGGGACCATATCAGTGAAGAGAATATTCTGGAGAACGAGGAAGAAGGATTTCTCTCCCACTTTATGATAAAGAACAGTTATGAATATGAAGAGTGGATCACCTCCATGCAGGAGCAGTATAACCAGGCATTTATCAAATGTGCCAGGGAAAAGCTGTATGACGCGGATGCTACAAAGGATGTGGATTTGATTCAGAAATACAGCAACATTCTGTTAAAGCATGATCCCTATAACGAGAATCTCTACTATGAGATCATGGATATCTATGCGGTGAATGGAAACTATAATATGGCGATCAAGCTGTATTACGATTTGGAGAAGGTTCTGGCAGATGAGCTGGGCGTGGAGCCGTCCCCGGAGATCAAGGAACTGTTTCACCGTATTTTCAATGTTAAGGGAAACACCGCGGCGGAGTCTGCTGCCTGGAACGTGCCGTTTTTGGGCCGTACCGCTGAAATATACCAGGTCAGTGAGTGTATTGTGGGAACCGGCAAGAGCCGTCATCCCCAATGTGTGGCGATCAGCGGGGAGGACGGAGTAGGCAAATCAGCGCTTCTGGACAAGGCAAAGCAGTTGGTGCGGGGCTATCAGATGATTCCTTTGTATGCTGCCTGCTACCGGGAGGAGTCGGAATTTTTCCTGCGCCCCTGGAATGACATATTCTGGGAGGTGGAACAGTGCGTGGAGAACGGACTGCTGGAGCGCTCCATCACAAAGGAGGAGCAGGCACAGCTTGACCGTTTCTTTAAGGGAAGTATCCTGGGGGATGAGAAGCCGCTGGGCAGGCTGACATATCAGCTTATGGAAAAAGCCATCCTGGACATGTTCCGCAAAATCGTGGAAAAGCACAAGGTAGTGCTGTTCTTTGACGATATCCAGTGGATGGATGCCATGAGCTTCCAGCTTCTGAACAGGATTCTCCTGACGCTGGGCACAGAGCGGATCCTTCTCATGTGTACTTATAACCAGAACAATGATGTGGAGGTTATGGAATCCCTGGAGAAACTCATGAAGAAGGATTATCTCCATGTTATTTCCCTGAATCCCTTTACGGAGGAGGAGACCATAGAGCTGCTCCATAAATATCTGCCGGAGCTTAACGGGGATGAGCAGAAGCTCAGGAGCATATTCCAGATGACTGACGGAAATGCATTTTTCCTGATGGAGCTGGTGAATCTGATAAAGGAAAAGGGATATACCCTGGAAAAATCCCAGAAGACCAACAACGTGATCAAAGCAAGGCTTGCAGGCCTGCCGGAGACGGAAAATGAAGTGCTGGACTACATGAGCATGTTCCCTGAGAAAATCAGCATTGAGGAGATAGAGCTGCTGCTTCCGAAGATGGACAGGCTGACCCTGGTCCGTATTCTTGAAAAGCTGCAGGAGCGTCATCTGATCAAGGAAATCCTTGTCGGCTGGAATGTGTACTATAAATTTGAGCATCAGGTATTCCGCCAGTTCATATACGAGCGCCAGAGTGAGGGAAAGAAGCGCATGTACCATCAGATGCTGGCAGAGTATTACGAGTCAAAGGCTGAGGGGAAGAAAAATTTTGGGTATCTTCCAATGACGATCCACCACTATGAGAAGTGCCATAACATGGTGAAAGCGTATCAATATAAGATTAAATATCTGAAAGAGTATTATACGATTGTCAATGAAAACTTTCCTGTACTTCATTGGGAGATGGAATATGGCGACGACAATTACGGAGTAACCTTTGAGGCTAATGAACTTCTTGAACTGGCTCAGAAGGTGATCCAGTTTGACGAGGATTCTCATCAGCTGCAGGAAATGAAAAAGGAAATGTACTATGTCAAGGGCCGTTTTGACATCGCTGTGGGAGATTACGCATCCGGTATCCGCAATATTGAGGAGAGCATGAAGCTGGCTGAGATGCTGGAGGATAAGAAATCTCTCCTAAATAATTTCAAGCAGATGATTTTCTACGGGATTCAGGTGGAAGACCTGGAGCTGGTGAAAAAATATGTGGACGAGGGCCTGTCCCTGATCAATGTGCAGGAACCGGACGAGAGAGGGGCTTTCATGAGGCTGAGAGGCTGGTATCTGCTCCATGAGGGCAGATATGAGGAAGCCCGCCGGACGCTCACAGAGGCTCGCCAGATATTTGAGGATTACAGCGGAAGAGATTCCCGCTATATTATGAGCATTGCGGCGTGTTATAATTATATCGGCGATGCCTGCCGTGCTACCGGTGATTATCAGTCAGCCCTGTCCTACTATAAAATTGCCATAGAAAAGGGAACCGGCAAGGTGGTCACAAACGGACTGGGACAGTTCTATTCCAATGCTGGCCAGATTTATTATCTTCTGGGAAAGACAAAAGCAGCCCGGGAGTATCTGGAACGGGCCATCGCTTGTTTTGAAAGACACGGATATTACTGGGGACTTGAGAGGGCTGAGGCATATATGGCACTTGTCCTTCTGGATCAGGGAGAGACAGAGCAGGCAAAAAGCCATTACAAAAAGGGTGTACAGCTCTCGGAAAAAATGAATAATCCGACCACGGTGAAAGTTTTGAAGGAGATCAAGAATAAAGCGGGATTCTGATAAAAGGTTCCCGCTATAAAAAAATATTTTAATTTAGCCTGATAACACGAAAAAATATTGTTCGCCAATGACGGAAAAATGACCGCGACACGAGGAATTTGACGATGAAAGAGAATTGTCAGATAATTTCGTTTGTGGAATTTGACATTTATTGACGCTTTTTTGACACAGGGGTCTGTATAATTGCACTATAAAATATAAGGAAAAGAGGGTGCGATATGAGCAACATTGTAATTACTGGTAAAGACCTCACACTGGAACAGATTGCTTTAATTTGTCGTGAGAATGCAAAAATTGAGTTGGCCGAGGAGGCAAAACAGAACATTATCGAATCAAGAAAAGTGGTTGATGACCTTGTTGCGGAAGAGAAGGTCGTTTATGGAATCACAACAGGATTTGGTAAATTCAGCGACGTTGTAATTTCTCAGGACCAGTGCAAGGCTCTTCAGAAAAACCTGATCGTCACTCATGCGGTAGGTGCTGGTGATCCGTTCCCCATTGATGTTGCAAGAGGTGTTATGCTGCTTAGAATCAACAACCTGGTAAAAGGATTTTCAGGCATTCGTCTGGAAACTGTTCAGACTATGGTTGATATGCTGAATAAAGGTGTTACTGCGTTTATCCCGGAGAAAGGTTCCCTTGGAGCATCCGGAGACCTGGCACCGTTGTCTCATATGGTTCTGCCTATGCTGGGCCTGGGTATGGCTTATTATGAAGGAGAACTCCTTCCGGGTGCAGAGGCTATGAAGCGTGCAGGCATTCCGATCATTGAACTGTCCGCAAAAGAAGGACTGGCTCTGAACAACGGAACACAGGCTATGACAAGCGCCGGCTCCCTGGCACTGTACGATGCGCTGCAGCTTCTGAAGGTTGCAGATATCACTGACTCTCTGTGCTTTGAGGCGCAGAACGGTGTCGTGAGTGCTCTGGATCATCGTCTGCATGACGTACGTCCTCATTCAGGACAGCTTGCAACAGCCAGAAACCTGTTAAGACTTTTGGACGGCAGCAAGAACACTACGGTTCAGGGTGAGATCCGTGTACAGGATGCATATTCCCTGCGCTGCTCACCGCAGATTCACGGGGCCAGCAAGGATGCAGTGAATTATGTACTGGATCATGTAAATATTGAGATCAACTCTGTAACAGACAACCCGATCATCTTCAAAGAAGATAAGAACGGAATCTCCGGCGGTAACTTCCATGGACAGCCTATGGCACTGAGCTTTGACTTCCTGGGAATCGCAGTTTCCGAGCTGGCTAACGTATCTGAGAGACGTATTGAGCGTCTGGTTAACCCGGCATACAGTGACCTGCCTGCATTCCTGACACCGCACGGCGGCGTTTGCTCCGGATACATGATTGTTCAGTATTCCGCAGCAGCATTAGTATCGGAGAACAAAGTTCTGGCACATCCGGCATCTGTTGACAGCATCCCGTCATCCGCCGGTCAGGAAGACCATGTATCCATGGGTACCATCGCTGCCAGAAAAGCAGGAGAGATCGCTAAGAACGTCAGACGTGTTCTGGCTATGGAACTTATGGTTGCATGCCAGGGTATCGATATGCGCGGCAATAAAGGCCTGGGCAAAGGAACACAGGCTGCTTATGACTTAGTCCGCAAAGAAGTAGCCACATTAGATGAGGATCGTGAATTATACGGTGATATCAACTACTGTGAAGAAATTATTAAGGATGGCTCTCTCGTCAAAGCGGTAGAGGAGGCCCTTGGCGGAGCTATAGAAACAAAATAATGTTTTACAAATAAAAGAGGGTGCGGCAGCTTTGGGTTGGAGAGGGACCCCTTACCCAAAGTTGTTAAGCGAATAAAAAGGGAGGTAACCTTATGCTTAATCCTGTAGTAGTGGCAGTTGTATTACTGTGTGTACTCTGTCTGTTGAAAATTAATGTTTTATTATCCATGCTGATTTCTCTGTTTGCCGCCGGCTTCATTGGAGGTCTTCCATTGGTAAGCAGTGATGCAGAACCTATCAGTATTATGAGTTCTGTAGTAGACGGTTTCAGTGGCAATGCAGAAACAGCATTGGCCTATGTACTGTTAGGTACCTTTGCTTCCTGTATGGCTTTTACGGGAATCACAGAGATTCTTTCTAAAAAAATTGCAAAAGCAGTAAGAGGAAACAAATGGGTTCTTCTGTTGATTTTATTAGTTATTGCCTGCGCATCACAGAATATAATTCCTATCCATATTGCATATATTCCGATTCTTGTTCCACCGCTTCTTGCTATGATGAACAAGATGAAAATGGATAGGCGAGGCGTGGCCTGTACCATTGCTTTTGGTCATAAGGCTCCTTATATTGCGGTGCCGTTTGGCTTCGGCCTGATTTTCATGGGCATTATCCGTGACAATATCAATGATAATGCAGTTGATTATGGCTGGAAGGTTACAGTTGGCGATATTACAAAGGTAAACTGGATTTTAGGCCTTGCCATGCTGATCGGTCTTGCCGTCGCAGTATTGATTACATATAGGAAGCCCCGTGAATATAAAGATATTCACATTGCAGGCGCTCGTGAAATGGAAGATTTGAAACTGAAATATCCTCACTGGGTGACACTTGCGGCTGTTGTCGTAGTTGTTATTCTCCAGGTTATTTACGGATCTCTTCCAATCGCTGCTCTTGGCGGACTTTTAGTTATGTTTATTTTCCAGGCTGTTAAGGTTAAAGATATTGACGAACAATTCCAGGGCGGCATCAGATTAATGGGCTTTATTGCCTTTGTTATGCTTGTTGCAGGTGGTTTCGCGAAAGTTCTGAATAATACCGGCGCTGTAAATGAATTGGTTGAGAGCGCTGCTAATTTGATGCAGGGTAACACTTGGGTGGCAGCTACCGTCATTACATTGATCGGTCTTCTTGTAACAATGGGTATTGGTACATCCTTCGGAACAGTTCCCGTACTGGCAGTTTTGTATGTTCCTTTATGTCACAAGATGGGATTTTCTCCGGCAGCGACAATCGTTTTAATGTCAGCAGCGGCAGCGCTTGGCGATGCTGGATCACCGGCTTCTGATACAACACTTGGACCAACATCTGGTCTGAATGCGGATGGCCAGCATGATCACATCTGGGATACCTGCGTTCCTACATTCCTGCACTTTAACATTCCGTTAATGATCGCAGCTATCGTAGCGGCTCAGATACTGTAATATACTGATTGGAAAGACACACTCCTCATGTCTTTTCAGAAATGAAAAGGTTCCTCTGCATTTATTGTGCAGAGGAGCTTTTTCTTAATCGATATTTTGTAAATGGACAAAAAAAGACTAGTATTAATGAAAAACATGTGTTATCATATGTGTAAATCTAAAACAGATGGTAAATATAATAGATACAGGAGGTATTAAATGTTATGAAAAAATATGTATGTGAACCATGCGGATATGAATATGACCCTGAGGTAGGAGATCCTGAGAACGGGATTGCACCGGGAACTTCTTTTGATGACCTTCCGGAAGACTGGGTATGCCCAATCTGCGGTATGGGAAAAGAAGTATTTGTAGAAGCTTAAATGAAGTAGGAAGGGCTGTCGCTAAAAACGGCAGCCTTTCGTAACAGCCCAAATAGTAACGCCTTTTCTGTGTTCAGCGGTCAACTAACTGTCCTCCGGGCAGTTTTTTTATTTCTTCCACATCATTGTAACTGCTCACGATCTCCTTCAGACGGATAATGGAATCGGTCAGGTATTTGTCCTTGTGGTATACAAAGGAAAAGTCTCTGTTCCATTCTTTGTGAGGACCGGTGAATACATGGATCTCCTGGTTCTGGATCTCCTTTTCCAGCAGACGGATGGAGATAACAGCCATACAGTTGTTGATCTGTATGGCATTTTTTATGGAATCAGGGGTGCTCTCCTCAAAGACTGTGTGGATATCAAGGCCGTGGCGGACAATGAAATTTTCAAACAGCTCTCTTGTGCCGCTGCCGGGCTCTCTCTTTACAAAATCGTGTCCGTTCAGCTCATTGATAAATAAGGTATGACGGCCATAAAAAAGATGGTCTTGACCGCATGCAAGCACAAGCATGTCATCTATAAGGGGAATGCTGACAAGATCACGGCTTTTGACCCTGCCCTCCACGATGCCCACATCCAGTTCCATGTTCAGAAGCTTCTGTTCTATGATCTGCGTATTATTCATATAAGAATAAATATCAAGGTTCGGCTGTTCCTTTTTCAGGTCCCGGACTACTTTAGAGAGGATACCGCTGCCAAGGGTAATGGTGCCGCCGATGCGGATCTTCTCCCGCCGGTTTTCCTTTCGCATGCTCTCCTCAAGGCTTTCGAACTGTGTGACAAGCTGTTTGGCAGTGATATAGAGGGTTTTGCCGTCCTCTGTGATATATAGTTTTTTAGAGAGACGTTCAAAGAGCAGGGTCCCATAGTGTTCCTCCAGTTCCCGGATAGCCTGGCTGACGGAGGGCTGGGTGATGAAAAGCTGTTCCGCGGCCAGGCTCATCTTTCCCGCCTCTGCTACAGCCAGAAATATTTTCAGATGTCGGATTGTCATAACGCATCTCCTTTATCATAGGTAAAATCTATTAATTATATAATATTATATTACTTTTCTTATACATGTACAAGTGCTATACTGGATATAAAGCTAAAGAAAATAATTCCTGCTGCTGATCGCACAACACTATCCCGCGAACAGTAACGAATCCTTGGTCACTGTTCGCAGGCAGGTCTGCAGATCGTAACGATTTCGGAACGGTAACGGAGACGGGAGCAGGGACCGGATAACATGAAAAGCAAATTTGAGAAAAGAAGGTATGGGCTATGAAAGTATTGGTTATCGGCGGCGTGGCCGCAGGCACAAAGGTTGCGGCAAAATTAAAAAGAGAGAGCAGAGAGACAGAGGTATTGATTCTTACCAAGAGTGAGGATATTTCTTATGCGGGCTGCGGACTTCCTTATTATGTAGGTGATGTGATTCATGAGAGAAGCCAGTTGATCGTCAACACACCTGAGAAATTTGCAAAACTGACCGGCGCGGAAGTTGAGACAGGTATTGAGGTGACGGGTCTTGACCGTGAGGGCAGAAAAGTGACTGCCAAAGACCTGAAATCAGGTGAGACAAAAGAATATACATATGATAAACTGGTAATAGCAACCGGTGCGTCTCCAGTTGTACCGCCCCTTCCGGGACTTGATATGAAGAATGTATTTATGATGAGAACGCCTGATGACGCGGAGGCGCTCAGAAAAGCAGCGGAATCCGGCACGATTAAGCGTGCAGTGATCGCGGGCGGCGGATTTATCGGTCTGGAAGTTGCGGAGAATCTTCAGAGCCGCGGCATCCGCACCACAGTTTTGGATATGCTCCCGCACATAATGCCGGGATTTGACCCGGAGATGGCAGAGTTTGTGGAGAACCATCTGGCAGACCAGGGAATCATGACGCTTCTGGACACAAAGCTGGAAGGTGTGGAAGGTGACGGGACTGTTGAGAAGGTTAAGACATCCAGAAGAGCCATCAAGGCAGATGCTCTTGTACTCTCCCTTGGTATCCGTGCAAACACAGCTTTCCTGGCAGATACGGGAATCGAACTTGCAGCGAACAGAACGGTTCTGGTAGATGACCATATGAGAACCAATGACGAGAATATTTACGCCCTTGGCGACTGCTCCATGATCACCAACCGCATGACTCATGCAAAGGCATGGTCCCCCATGGGTTCCTCAGCCAACATTGAGGGAAGGATCGCAGCGCAGAATATTGCCGGTGCTGATGTTTCCTATCCGGGCGTTCTGGGAACAGGCGTGGTAAAACTGCCGGGACTGAACGCGGGCCGTACAGGACTGACAGAGCAGGCGGCTAAGGAAGCGGGACATGATGTGGTTTCTGTTGTAGCTGTTGTAGATGACAAGGCACATTATTATCCGGGTGCAGACTCTTTCCTGGTCAAGATGATCGCAGATAAAACCACCGGTGAATTCCTGGGAATCCAGGTTCTTGGAAAAGGCGCTGTGGATAAGATGGTGGATATCGCTGTAGTGGCACTGAGCATGAAGGCCACTGTGCAGCAGCTGGAGCATCTGGATTTTGCGTATGCGCCGCCGTTCTCAACAGCGATTCACCCCTTTGCGCACTGCATCAATATCCTTCTGAACAAAATGTCCGGTTCTTTTGATACCTTTACGCCGGTTGAGTTCGCAGAAGGCAGGGCAGAGGGCTACAAAGTGATTGACGCATCCCTGAAACCGACTCTGGAAGGTGTGGAATATATGAATCTGGAGGAGATTGACGGTGAAGTGAAAGGTCATCCAAAGGATGAGAAGATGCTTCTTGTATGCGCAAAAGGCAAGAGGGCATATATGCTGCAGAACCGTCTGAGATATTACGGATATACCAATACCAAGGTTCTGGAGGGCGGAAGCACATTCAACGGGGAAGATCTGACAGAAGACTGAGACTGACAGAATGTAAAACAAAACAGCAGGAACGCACAAGACAGGCAAGACCAGAAAAGATAAAAAGTTGGAGGAAAGCAGAAATGGCAACATTAACAGTGAGCAAAGAAGATGAGAAAAGAGTAAAGGCCTTGGGATTTTTGAATAACAAGGGAACGGATAATTTTTCCGCCAGGATCATAACCAAGAATGGAAAAATTACAGCAGAACAGCAGATATGTATTGGAGAGGCAGCAAAACTGTTCGGCAACGGCGGGGTTACATACACCACACGCCTTACCGTGGAGGTTCAGGGAGTCCCATATGAGAAAATTGATGAATTTCGTGCCTATATCCAAAAATGCGGGCTGGACACAGGCGGTACCGGGTCTAAAGTGCGCCCTGTAGTATCCTGTAAAGGAACCACCTGCCAGTATGGCCTTCTGGATTCCTTTGGACTTTCTGAAGTAATTCATGATGAGTTTTATGTAAACTGGCATGATGTAAAACTGCCTCATAAATTTAAAATCGCGGTGGGCGGATGTCCAAATAACTGCGTGAAACCAAACCTGAATGATTTGGGTATCGTTGGTCAGCTCATTCCAAACTATGATGAAGACATGTGCAGCGGATGCAAGAAATGCGGCGTTGTAAAAGCCTGTCCCATTAATGCCGTTAAGGTCGTGGACGGCGTAATGGAACTTGACCGGGAGAAATGCATCAACTGCGGACGATGTATCGGCGCCTGTCATTTTGACGCCATTGAAGACGGCACCTACGGATATAAGATTTATCTGGGCGGAAGATGGGGAAAGAAGATCGCCATCGGAACACCTTTGAGCAAGATCTTTACAACCAAGGAAGAGCTTATGAGTGTAATTGAGAAAACCCTTCTTCTGTACAGGGAACAGGGAAAGACAGGAGAACGTTTCTCTGATACCATTGAGCGTCTTGGATTTGAGAATGTGGAGGCACAGCTTCTCTCCGATGAGATCCTGGAGAGGAAAGAGGAAATCCTGTCTGCCAAACTGCACGAGGTGGGCGGAGCTACCTGCTAAGATGCCTTACCGGCTGCATAATGACAGCTATGAAAAATGTCTTTCTGCATTGACAAAAGAATTATGGATTGCTATGATTAATAGCAAAGAAACGAAGAGGGTATCTTTTACAGACACCCTCTTTTTTCTCTGCGGGCAGGTGCGGGAATGCGCTGCCCGGGGAAAAGAAAATGAAGACACAGGATACAGAGCAAAGGAGGCAGCAGCGATGAAATTTACAAAGATGCAGGGAATCGGCAATGATTATGTGTATGTGAATTGTTTTCAGGAGACAGTGGAAAATCCGTCGGAAGCGGCAAAGAAGGTCAGTGACCGGCATTTCGGCATTGGGTCTGACGGGCTGATCCTGATCAAACCCTCAGAGAAAGCGGATTTTGAGATGGAAATGTACAATGCGGACGGCAGCCAGGGCGCCATGTGCGGCAACGGCATCCGCTGTGTGGCAAAATATGTGTATGATTACGGCCTCACAGACAAGACAAGGATCAGTGTGGATACGAAAAGCGGCATCAAGTACCTGGATCTGACTGTGAAAAACGGCAGAGTGGCTCTGGTGAAAGTGAATATGGGAAAGCCGGAATTCCGTACGGAGAACATTCCCATGAAGCACAGAAAAGAAAAGGTCATCCGTGAGCCGTTGGCTGTGAAGCAGCAGGTCTATGAGGTGACGGCAGTATCCATGGGAAATCCCCATGCGGTGGTGTTCATGGAGGATGTGAAAGGACTGGATATTAAGGAGATTGGTCCTTATTTTGAGAAACACGAGGCATTTCCGGAGAGTGTCAACACAGAATTTGTCCGCGTTCTGGATGAGAAGACTGTGGAGATGCGGGTCTGGGAAAGAGGCAGCGGGGAAACCCTGGCCTGCGGGACGGGAGCCTGCGCTGTGGCGGCAGCCTGCGTGATGAACGGATATACAGAGGAGGAGGTAACGGTAAAACTGCTGGGCGGTGACCTGAAGATTTTCTGGGACAGAAAAGAGGACACCATCTATATGACAGGTCCTGCGGAAGTGGTTTTTGACGGTACGATTGAACTATGAGATTCAGTATGACAACAGAGGACAAGGGCCGGGGGGAGACACCATGTTCGGGCTGTTCCTGGACGTGGGAATCATGTGGCTGTGTTCCATTTTCGCTGATTACGAGATAAAAAATATTGAAGCTTCAAGGCTTTCGTGGGGATATTGGATTAAATTCGTCTGGATTTTGTGCAATATTCCTACTTCCCTTTCAGAAAGAAACATGATATACTTTGTGATACAAAATCTGGTAATAACAAAAGAATAAAATAATAAGTGACACAAGATGTAGTACTGCAATGAGGTGAAGGCAATGATTTATGTAATTAAGAAAGATGGAACAAAAGAAGAATTTGACGTACAGAAAATTGTCAGGGCAGTCAATAAATCCGCGGAAAGGATCATGTACAGCTTTACGGAGAAGGAGATTGACTTCCTGTGCAGATATGCCACAGACAAGGCGGAGTCCCTGGGGAAGAAAGAGATCACGATCCAGGAAATGCACAATATTGTGGAGGGAGCTCTGGAGCAGGTAAACCCTGCAGTTGCCAAGAGCTACCGGGATTACAGAAATTATAAGCATGATTTTATCCACATGATGGACGAGGTGTATACCAAAAGCCAGTCCATCCGCTATATCGGGGACAAGAGCAATGCCAACACAGACAGTGCGCTGGTTGCAACCAAGAGAAGCCTGATATTCAATGAACTGAACAAGGAGCTTTACCGGAAATTCTTTATGAACCGCAATGAGCTGCAGGCATGCAAGGACGGCTATATTTACATTCATGACCAGTCTGCGAGGCTGGACACCATGAACTGCTGTCTCTTTGACGTGGCAAATGTGTTAAAGGGCGGATTTGAGATGGGCAATGTCTGGTACAACGAGCCGAAGACACTGGACACCGCATTTGACGTTATGGGGGATATTATCCTGAGCACCGCTGCCCAGCAGTACGGCGGTTTCACGGTGCCGGAGGTGGATAAGATCCTGGCCCCATATGCAGAGAAAAGCTACAGAAAATATAAAGAGGAATTTTTGAAATATGTGGATCAGGAATGGGAGCACGCACAGGACAGGGCTGAAAAGTACGCGTATGACAAGGTACACCGCGACTTTGACCAGGGCTGGCAGGGAATCGAGTACAAGCTCAATACCGTCGGTTCCTCCAGAGGAGATTATCCTTTCGTAACTGTGACACTGGGTCTTGGAACAGAACGTTTTGAGAAGATGTGCAGCATTTCCCTTCTCAATGTGCACAAAGAGGGGCAGGGAAAAGCGGGACACAAAAAGCCGGTACTGTTTCCTAAAATCGTATTTCTCTATGATGAGGAGATTCACGGGGAGGGCGGCGCCAGCGAGGATGTGTTCGAGGCCGGTATTGCGTGTTCGGCAAAGACCATGTATCCGGACTGGCTGTCTATGAGCGGGGACGGCTATATTTCCGGTATGTACAAAAAGTATAAAAGGGTGATCAGCCCCATGGGATGCCGTGCCTTTTTAAGCCCCTGGTATGAGCGCGGCGGCATGGCACCTGCGGATGACAAGGATGTGCCTGTATTCGTGGGAAGGTTCAATGTGGGTGCGGTCAGCCTGCATCTGCCCATGATCCTGGCAAAGGCAAGAGCGGAGAACCGTGATTTTTACGAGGTGCTTGATTTCTATCTGGAAATGATACGCCAGCTTCATATCAGAACTTATGACTATCTGGGAGAGATGAAGGCATCCACCAATCCCCTGGCCTACTGTGAAGGCGGCTTTTACGGGGGGAATCTGAAACCTTCAGACAAGATCAAACCGCTTCTGAAGCCCATGACAGCCTCCTTCGGCATCACGGCGCTTAACGAGCTGCAGGAGCTGTACAACGGAAAATCCATTCGGGAGGACGGTGCCTTTGCCCTGGAAGTACTTCAGTATATCAACAGCAAGGTGACGCAGTATAAGGAGGAGGACGGCAATCTGTATGCTATTTACGGTACCCCGGCAGAAAGTCTCTGCGGTCTGCAGGTGGAGCAGTTCAGGAAAATGTACGGTATCGTGGAGGGTGTATCCGACCGTCCCTATGTAAGCAACAGTTTCCACTGTCATGTGACGGAGGAAATGACCCCGATTGAGAAGCAGGACTGTGAGGGCCGTTTCTGGGAACTGTGCAACGGCGGCAAGATCCAGTATGTGCGTTATCCCATAGGGTATAACACAGACGCAATCCGTGCTTTGGTGAGAAGGGCAATGGCGCTGGGATATTATGAGGGCGTGAACCTCTCCCTGGCCTACTGTGATGACTGCGGACACGAAGAGCTGGAGATGGATGTCTGCCCGGTCTGCGGTTCCGCCAACCTGACGAAGATAGACAGGATGAATGGGTATCTGTCATACAGCCGCGTACATGGCGATACCAGACTGAACACTGCCAAGATGGCGGAAATTGCGGAGCGTAAATCCATGTAATGATGGCTGCCCTTTTTGGGGCAGCCTTTTTGCGCGGAATTTTGAGGTTTTGTGACGTTTTTCCATTTCCTTTTTTTTAAAATTGTGGTACGATTAATTGGATTTCGTTTTGTGCGGAAAACGGGAAAAGAGTAAGACACAGGGGAGAGAAAGGACGGAAAAAATATGAACTCTTATACTTATTTACTGGACCTGGCGCTTATACTTCTGAGCACCAAGGTCTTCGGACTGCTTACCAGAAAAGTGAGGATGCCCCAGGTGGTGGGCGCGCTGCTTGCTGGACTGCTGCTGGGACCGGCCTGCTTCGGGATTCTGAAGCAGACGGAGTTTATCCATGAGGTGTCGGAAATCGGCGTGATCGTGCTGATGTTCTGCGCAGGTCTGGAGACAGATATTGATGAACTGAAAAGGAGCGGCAAGGCATCCTTTGTCATTGCGCTGTTAGGTGTGCTGGTACCGCTTGCGGGAGGCTTTGGAGTGGCCTGGTTCTTCAACAAGCCGGGTATGATAGAATCCAATGCATCGGCAAGTATCATGCTGCAGAACATTTTTATCGGTGTCATCCTTACCGCTACCAGCGTGAGTATCTCAGTGGAGACCCTGAAAGAGATGGGCAAGCTGAACACCAAGGCCGGAAATGCCATTCTGGGTGCGGCCATCATTGACGATGTGCTGGGTATTATCGCGCTGACAATCATCACAAGCCTGGCGGATTCCAGTGTAAATGTGGTGGTTGTGTTTGCGAAGATCGTGGGATTTTTCCTGTTCGTCGGTGTGGGGGGCTATCTGCTTCACGTTATCTTTAAAAAGTGGGTGAAGGGTTACGAGAGGGATCTGCAGCGGTTTGTCATTATCTCATTTGTGATCTGCCTGCTCTTTTCCTATTGTGCAGAGAAGTTCTTCGGAGTTGCGGACATTACAGGTGCATTTTTCGCAGGTCTGATCATTACCAAGACAACGCATACCAATTATATTGCAAGGCGGTTTGGGATTTTATCCTATATTCTGCTGTCTCCGGTATTCTTTGCCAGCATCGGTATTCAGGTGGAGCTTCCGGATATGAGTCCCATGATCATTGTCTTTGCAGTGGTCCTGGTCATCGTGGCAGTGCTCACGAAGATCGTGGGATGCGGAATAGGAGCCAAAGTCTGTCAGTATAAGAACAAGGACTGTATCCGCATCGGCATGGGCATGGTGTCCAGGGGTGAGGTGGCGCTGATCGTGGCAGCAAAGGGCAATGCTGTGGGTCTGATGTCCTCCTCCCTTCTGGGGCCGGTTGTTGTGGTGGTGGTCATTACAACCATTATTTCACCTATTTTACTTAAGCTGAGCTTCAGTGAGAAGAGCGGCAAGGTGGAATATGAGCAAAATGAATATGCAAGGCATATGGAAGAAGCCGAGGCGGCCGGAAAAAGTGATGCATCACGTTATGTGGGCGGAAAGCAGCAGGCCAGGCGCCAACCTTAAGGTAGTCAACCGGCCGGGTGTTACGGTGGAGAAAGGCGGAAACTGCAGGGAGTGCGGCAGGGGCTGCGGCGGGCAGAAGAAGAACGGAGATGAGAAATGAAGATTTTATTGATGGCAGTCAATGCCAAATATATACATTCCAATCTGGCTGTGTACAGCCTGCAGTCCTATGCTGCCCGGCATGGTATCCGGGCGGAGATTGCGGAGTATACCATCAATCAGCAGAAGGATGAGATTCTGCGGGGCGTGTACAGGCAGAAACCGGAGGTGCTGTGTGTCTCCTGCTATATCTGGAATATTTCCTTTGTGGAAGATATCATGGGAGATATCAAGAAAATACTTCCGGATACGGATATCTGGGTGGGCGGACCTGAGGTCTCCTACGACGCGGAGGCATTTTTAGAGCGTTGTCCCTGGGCCTGCGGTGTCATGTGCGGGGAAGGGGAGGAGACCTTTCTGGAGCTGGCCTCTTACTACGAAAAGAGAACAGAGAAAGAAAGAGGCGTGCCTGCTGCCATCCGGGGGCTTGTCTGCAGACAGGAAGGGCAGATTGTGCAAACGCCTTCCAGACCCATTATGGATATGGACAGGCTGGTATTTCCCTATGGGGATATGGCTCTGTTCTCACACAAGATCATTTACTATGAGAGCAGCAGAGGGTGTCCCTTTTCCTGCAGCTACTGCCTGTCATCCATTGACAAGAAACTGCGGTTCAGAAGCCTGGAACTGGTGCTTGATGAGCTGCAGTTTTTCCTGGATGAAAAGGTGCCGCAGGTGAAGTTCGTGGACAGGACATTTAACTGCAAAAAAGAGCATGCAATGGCAATCTGGACATATATCAGGGACCATGACAACGGCGTGACGAATTTTCATTTTGAGATCGCCGCCGATTTATTGACGGAGGAGGAGATCAGCCTGATCGCCTCCATGCGGCCGGGTCTGATTCAGTTGGAAATCGGAGTGCAGTCTACCAATGAGAGAACAATCAGGGAGATCAGGAGAAAAACCAGCTTTGACAAGATAGCGGAAACGGTCAGGAAGGTGCAGAAGGGCGGAAATGTACACCAGCATCTGGACCTGATTGCGGGTCTTCCCTATGAAGATTACGAGAGCTTCCGCCGTTCCTTTGGGCAGGTCTACAGCCTCAGGCCCCAGCAGCTTCAGCTTGGATTTCTGAAAGTGCTGAAAGGGTCTTATATGCATGAGACGGCAGAAACTTACGGATGTGTCTATCAGGAGGCAGAACCCTATGAGGTCCTTAAGACAAACTGGATTTCCTACGGGGATGTGCTGAGGCTGAAGGGTGTGGAAGAGATGGTGGAGGTCTATTACAACAGCGGTCAGTTTATCCGCACGGTAAAAGCCATGGAAGAACTGTTTCCGGACGCATTTTCCATGTATGAGGCGCTGGCGGATTTTTACGATGAGAAGGGATACCAGGGAATCTCCCATACACGGATACGGAGGTATGAGATCCTGCTGGAATATCTGGAGGAGAGGCAGCAGGCGGATACGGAGTATTTCCGGGAACTGATGCTGTTTGATCTGTATGCAAGGGAGAATTTGAAGACCAGGCCGTCCTGGGCCTGTGATATGACACCATATAAGAAGCGGCTGCAGGCGTTTTACAGACAAGAGGAAGAAAATCCCGTGCTGCTTGCTGACTACAAGGGTTATCAGGCCAGGCAGACTATGAAAATGACACATTTGGAAGTGTTTCACTATGATATACTGGGCGGTGAAAAGAAGAGAGGGGAGTTTCCGGTACTTTTTGACTACCGGAGACGGAACCCGCTGACGTATGACGCCGCCATGTGTGCTGTGAATCTGGAATCAGGAATTGACTGTCAGGGAGAAGATTATGACAAAAAGGACAAAAGAGATACTTGATAAACTGGATGAAGTCTATACAACAGAATATAAATGTTATCTGAACCATGAAAATCCGGGCCAGCTTCTGATCGCCACCATGCTCAGTGCCCAGTGCACAGATGCCAGGGTGAATATAGTGACCAGGGATTTATTTGTAAAATATCCCAATATGCAGGCGTTTGCTGATGCGGATCTGAAGGAACTGGAGCAGGATATTAAGCCTACGGGATTCTATCACAACAAGGCAAAGAATATTATAGGATGTGCGCAGATGATCTGTGAAAAGTATGGGGGAGAAGTGCCCAGTGCGCTGGAGGATCTGGTACAGCTTCCGGGAGTGGGGCGCAAGACGGCCAATGTGATCCGGGGAAATATTTTCCACGAACCCAGCGTAGTGGTGGATACTCATGTAAAACGTATTTCCAAACGTCTGGGATTCACAAAAGAGGAAGACCCGGAGAAGATTGAGATGGAGCTTATGAAGGTTCTGCCAAAGGACCACTGGATTCTCTACAATATACAGATCATCACCTTCGGACGGCAGATTTGTTTTGCCAGAAATCCCAAGTGTGAGGAATGTTTTCTGACAGATTACTGCAGGGAATATAGGGAGCGGCAAAAAAAGAAAAGGAAATAGACGATATGGATGCATATATAGCTCTGGATTTGGAGACCACAGGCCTGTCCCCAAAATCGGACAGAATACTGGAAATAGGTGCCGCCAGGGTGGTAAACGGAGCGGTTGTGGACAGTTACAGCACCCTCATTGATCCGGAAAGGGTGATTCCCGGGAGGATCACAGAGCTGACCGGAATCACGCAGGATATGGTAAAGGGCATGCCGAAGATAAAGGACGCGGTTCCGGGGCTTGTGGCATTCTGCGGGGAGCTGCCGCTTCTGGGCCATAATCTCATGTTTGACTACAGCTTTATAAAACACAGCGCAGTCAATAACGGCTTTACTTTTGAAAAAGAGGGAATTGATACTCTGAAGATTTCCAGGGCGCTGCTTGCAGATCTTCCGAGCCGCAGTCTCCAAAGCCTCCGGCTCCACTATGAAATACCACAGGAAAATGCCCACAGGGCTCTGGATGACGCGCTGACGGCACATCTTCTCTACCGGAGACTGAAAAGCGAATACGGTGAGGAGAATTCGGAGCTTTTTGCGCCGAAAATACTGAATTATAAGGTGAAAAAGCAGGGGCCGGCCACACCGGCACAAAAACGCCACTTGCAGGAATTAGTAAAATATCATAGAATAGAGCTTAGCACAGAAGTGGAGAGCCTGACTAAAAATGAAGCCTCCCGACTGATAGATACCATTTTAGGGTCTTATGGAAAGATTATGAGGTGATATGACAATGATGAATATGAACAATAATAAGGTAAAGCGCGTGGCAGCAGGCATTGTGGCGGGAATTCTGGTTCTGGCTATGGTACTTCCCATGGCACTGTCCTTTTTAAGCTGACAGACAGAGAGGACAGGAAACATGAAGATAGGAAAATTACCGGAACCGGTGCTGATCCGTTCCGTTTTAAAAGAAGTACAACATAGAAGGCCGGAGGTCCTGGTTGGTCCTGCGGTTGGCCAGGACTGCGCAGTCCTGGAGCCGGCCAAAGGGGATGTGCTGGTATTCTCTTCCGACCCCATCACCGGTACCATCAAGGATATGGGCAGCCACAGCGTGCACATCACAGCCAATGACCTGGCAGCTTCAGGGGCAGAGCCTCTGGGGATCATGGTGACCATTCTTCTGACTCCCGAGACAGAGGAGGCACAGTTAAAAGAGATGATGCGCGGCCTGGAGTCAGCCTGTGAAGAGCTGAATATCGAGGTTATGGGGGGACACACAGAGATTACGGATGTGGTGAAGCATCCGCTCATTTCCATCACAGGTGTGGGCAGGATAAAAAAAGAGGAGGTTCTTACAACCTCCGCTGCCAAACCGGGACAGGATGTTGTCATAACGAAATGGATCGGCCTGGAGGGCACATCCATTGCGGCAAAAGAGAAAGAGGAGAAGCTGCTGGAGCGCTTTGCACCTTCCTTTGTGGAGACAGCAAAGAGGTTTGACCGGTATCTCTCCGTGGTACCGGAGGCAAAAATTGCTAAGGCATGGGGTGTATCAGCCATGCATGATATTACGGAGGGCGGCGTGTTCGGTGCACTCTGGGAGATGGGCAGCGGCTCAGGCGCAGGTCTTGATATTGATCTGAAGAAGATACCCATCCGGCAGGAGACTGTGGAGGTGTGTGAGGTACTGGGTCTGAATCCCTATATACTCATGTCCAGCGGTTCTATGCTGATCACAACAGATGACGGATTCGGTCTGGTCAGAAAGCTGGAACAGGTGGGAATCCACGCTGCAGTTGTGGGAAAAGTCACAGACAGCAATGACAGGATCCTCAGAAACGGTGAGGATACCAGATACCTGGACAAACCCCAGAGCGATGAGCTCTATAAAATAAAAGAGGCGTAATGATCATGGCAAAATTAAACATTGTACTTTTTGAGCCGGAGATCCCGGCTAATACAGGGAATATCGGAAGAACCTGTGTCGCCACAGGCACCAGGCTCCATCTGATCGAGCCTTTGGGATTTAAACTGAATGAGAAGGCAATCAGGCGTGCGGGAATGGATTACTGGAAGGACCTGGATGTGACCACTTATATTAACTATCGGGACTTTCTGGAGCGCAATCCCGGGGCGAAAATTTACATGGCTACAACAAAAGGCCCTCAGACGTATGTGGATGTCCGCTATGAGGAGGATTGTTACATTATGTTCGGCAAGGAGAGCGCCGGTATTCCGGAGGAAATTCTTCTGGATAACCAGGAGACAGCGATCCGTATCCCCATGATCGGTAATATCCGTTCCCTGAACCTGGCCAATTCTGCTGCCATTGTGCTGTATGAGGCACTGCGGCAGAATCACTTTGACCATATGCAGTTAGAAGGGCATCTGACAAAGTATGACTGGAAGTAAAGGGAATATTCCGTGGGAAACGGTGAGAAAACAGAAGACGGCAGACAGACGGTACCGGCCAAAAAACCGGTTCCGGCTGCCTGCCGTTTTTTAATTTTTGTTTTCTGCCCCTTTGGATAGGGTGAAGATAAATTCCGTACCCACACCTTCTGTGCTTATGACATTGATGTGCTGGTTGTGGGAGTTGATGATCTCCTTCACAATGGAGAGACCAAGCCCGGTGCCTTTTCTGTCTTTTCCTCTTGAAGGATCTGTCTTGTAGAAACGGTCCCAGATTTTTGGGAGGCTGCTTTTGGGTATGCCGCAGCCCGAGTCCTTGACGGAGACAAATACGGTTTCATGCTTTATGGTAGTCTCCACCTTGATGATGGAATCCGGCGGACTGAATTTGCTGGCATTGTCTATAAGGTTGTAGAGAACCTGCTGGATTTTGCCCATATCCGCGGATACATACAGGGTCTGCCCGGTGAGCAGCAGTTCAATGGAAATGCGTTTTTCACGGCAGATGCCCTCAAAGGCGGCGGCGGTAGTCTTGATGGTATTGTTGATATCAAAGTTTGTATATTCCAGCATTCTGCCCTTTTCGTCCATGTCGTTCAGAGTGAGGAGGCTCTGGGTCAGTTTGTACAGGCGGTCTGTCTCGTACACCACGATGTTCAGATATTTATTCTGAAGCTCAGGCGGAATCGTGCCGTCCAGGATGGCTTCCGTGTAACCTTTGATGGAAGTCAGGGGGGAGCGGAAGTCATGGGATACATTGGAGACAAATTTTCGCTGGTATTCCCCTGTCTTGTCAAGCTCATCTGACATGTAATTCAGGGTCAGTGCCAGATAGCCCATCTCATCCCTTGTGTACACCGGGATATTGTGCTTCAGGTTTCCGGAGGCAAACTGATCAGCTCCTGCGATGATCTTCTTCAGCGGACGGTAGACCATGAAGGAAAATACAGCCAGCATGAGCAGCATGATCAGAAGGAGGATCAGGATCAGAAGATAGATGATATTCATCACATCGTTTTCCTGCTCCTGCAGAATGGACATGGGAAGATGCATGGCGACATATCCCTGAATGGACATTTTCCAGGTGACAGGTACCATGACACTCAGATGATCCTCTGCAAACTGGTCGTAAAAACAGCCGATCTGGTAGTAGGAGCCGCTGGAGTGCCCGGGATTAAAATGCTCTATGGTCCTGGTCTCATCCTCAGAAAAATCATCGGATGTACTCAGGAGAATCTCACCCTGGGGACTGATCAGCCAGATTTCCGCATCCTGATAGATGGACAGGGTTTTCAGGTTCATGGCAACGCTGTCCAGAGTCGCCTGTTCCTGATAGTATTTGGAGGCCCTGTTATCCGCGATGGAGGAAGCCTCCCGGTATAAATCTCCGCTGTAGACATCCTCCATATGGTTCTCCACCATGGAGGGGCCTATCATGGAAACTGTGAAGAAACCCATAAACCCCAGAATCAGGAAGAATGCCACAAACTTGATATAAAGCGATTTTTTCATCTGTTTTTGACCTCGAATTTATAGCCGATACCCCATACGGTGCTGATGGACCAGGCGGGGTGGTCCTTTATTTTTTCCCTCAGACGTTTGATATGTACGTCCACGGTTCTTGTGTCTCCGATATACTCATATCCCCAGATATGGTCCAGGAGCTGTTCCCTTGTAAAGACCTGATTGGGGGAAGCAGCCAGGAAATACAGAAGCTCCAGTTCTTTTGGCGGCATATCCACCTGTTTTCCGTAATATACAACAGAATAGTTGGTCAGGTTGATAGCCAGGTCAGGATACTCCACGTATTTGCCTGATGGCTGGTTTCCCGGAGCCACAGTGGGCTGGTAGCGGCGGAGGACAGCCTTCACCCTTGCAACCAGTTCCTTGGAGTCAAAGGGTTTGATCATATAGTCATCCGCGCCCAGCTCCAGTCCCAGAACCTTGTCGAAAATCTCCCCTTTTGCGGAGAGCATAATGATAGGAACATTGGATTTGTGGCGGATTTCCCGGCAGACCTGATAGCCGTCCATGCCGGGAAGCATTAAATCCAGTAAAATGAGGTTAGGGCCAAAGGAGGCAAATGCCTTCAGCGCCTCCTCACCGTCATTGACAATCATGGTGTCAAAGCATTCCTTGGTGAGGTACAGAGAGATAAGCTCTGCAATGTTGTTGTCGTCGTCAACGATCAGTATTTTCTGTTTCGCAGCCATGATATACCCCCTATGGTTTATTTCTTGAATTCTACGATGGTGACTCCGGCGTCCCCTTCGCCGAATTCAGCCAGATGATAGTCCTTTACATATTTCAGGCGTTTGAGGTAGTTGTGAATGCCTTTCCGCAGGGCGCCTGTGCCCTTGCCGTGGACAACGCGGACACTGTTTAAATGTGCCAGGTATGCGTCATCCAGGTATTTATCCAGTTCAGCCACAGCTTCGTCCACGGTCTTGCCAAGCAGATTGATCTCTGTGCTGACTGAGGCGGATTTGTTCATCTTTATCTTGCCGGCGCCTGTTCTCGAAAGTGCCGGGCCGGTGATGACCGGTTCGTCCAGAAGCTGCAGATCGGAAATGTGTACCCTGGAGCGCAGGATGCCCATCTGTACAAAGAGCATGCCCTTGGCATCGGGTTTGGAGCTTACGGTTCCCTTAACATTCATACTCAGAACCTTGACGGAATCGCCCAGGGACAGATCCTGGGGGCGGAGCGTGGATGCTTTTTTGGGAGGTGTCTTAAGCGCCACCTTTTTGCCTGCGGAATCCATTTTTTTACGCAGTTCGGAGCGTCTCTGTTCCAGTTCTTTTGCGGAGAGGGTTTCCTTTCCGGCTTTATTGAAGACTTTCATAGTCTGGTCAGCGTATTCCTTGGCTTCCCGTAGAACACGGTGTGCCTCCTCATTGGCCTCCGCCAGGATGCGCTCTTTCCGCTGTTCCAGTTTATCCTGTTTTTCCTCCAATTGGGCTTTGAGAGCCTTGATCTCCTCTTTGTAGGAGGCGATCTCTTCCCGCTCAGTCTCAATGGTGATGCGGCTCTGTTCCAGGCTGGTCAGTACATCCTCAAAGGATTCGTCCTCCTGGCTGATCTGTTCTCTGGCACGGTCAATGATATATTCCGGCAGTCCCAGCTTGCCTGAAATGGCAAATGCGTTGCTCTTTCCGGGAACGCCGATGAGCAGGCGGTAAGTGGGACGCAGGGTCTCCACATCAAATTCACAGGAAGCATTCTCCACGCCGGGGGTGGAGAGGGCATAGACCTTTAATTCACTGTAGTGGGTGGTTGCCATAACGCGCACACCGCGATCATGGAGGGAGGAGAGGATGGCAATTGCCAGAGCCGCGCCCTCTGTGGGGTCTGTGCCGGCGCCCAGCTCATCAAAGAGCACCAGGGAATCTTTATCCGCTTTTTCAATAAAATGCACCACATTGGTCATGTGGGAGGAAAAGGTACTGAGGCTTTGTTCAATGCTCTGTTCATCCCCGATATCCGCGTAAACCTCCTTGAAAACGCTGAGACGGGAATTGTCAAAGGCAGGTATATGGAGACCTGACTGTCCCATCAGGGTCAATAGTCCGACGGTCTTTAAGGAGACGGTCTTACCACCTGTGTTGGGGCCTGTGACTACCAGCAGATCAAAGGATTCGCCCAGGCGCACATCAATGGGAACCACCTGATGCTTTTCGATAAGCGGGTGGCGGGCCTTCTTGATATCAATGATTCCTTCCCGGTTAAATACCGGTTCTGAGGCGTTCTGGGATTTGGCCAGCAGGGCGCGGGCAAAGATGAAATCCAGTTCCACCATAATTTTCAGGTTGTCATCTATAAGTTCCAGATTCTCGGCAGCCAGTTCGCTTAAATTTGACAGCACGATCTCAATTTCCTGCTGTTCCTTTATTTCCAGTTCCCTCAGGTCGTTGTTTAGCTTTACAACCGCCATGGGTTCCACGAAAATGGTGGAGCCGGTGGAGGACTGGTCATGGATCATGCCAGGTACCTGGCCTTTGTGCTCTGCCTTTACAGGGATACAATAGCGGCCGTTGCGCATGGTGATCACCGCGTCCTGCAGATAGGAGCGGGAACCGCCGTTCACAATGGAATTTAACTGGCTGTGGATCTTGTCATTTGTATTTTTCATGGAGCGGCGCACCTGGCGCAGTCCGGGACTTGCATCGTCCGCAATCTCCTCCTCGGAGAGAATACAGCGCCGGATCTCTGCAGACAGAGGAGTCAGGGGCTGTAAAACCTCAAACATGCCGTCCAGGGAGTCTGTGCGCTCATCCTCATTCTCTTTTCTGGAGTAGGCTTTGGCACGGTTTGTATTTTCCAGAAGAGAGCAGATGGCCAGCAGTTCGCCGGCACCTAAGGTACTTCCCACTTCCAGGCGTTTCAGAGAGCCGCGGACATCCTTTACCCCGCCGAAAGACAGGCTGCCCTTCTGATAGACACGGGCCAGAGCATCTGCGGTTTCCTGCTGCATGACCTCGATCTTACCGATCTCATCCAGAGGAGTCAGCTCCCGGCAGAGTGCTTTTCCCATGGAACAGGTGGCGAAGCTTTCCAGCTGTTCTATGATTTTATAATATTCCAGAGTTCGTAATGCTTTTTCATTCATAAAATTCACCTTTTTAAGTATCTGATTAATATGTCCGGTTCTGTCACGGCATAGTTTCGCCATGATACAGATACTCTTATTCTAACGCATATCGGGCGGAAAGAAAAGGGACTTTTTGAGGGCAGCAGGAAATAATTTTCGCCTTCTTCATAAATTGTTCACATATATCTGGTAAAATAATTAAAAGTTTATGGCATCTTTTACAGAGCGGCAGGAGATGTGTTATGGATGATGGAAAAAAAGAAGATTTAAGGCACGAGGATGAAAAGCAGGAACAGGACACCGGAGCAGATAATTACGAGTTCCTGAAAGAGACAATCAAAGAGCGCCCTATTGATAAAAAAAAGCTGGCCAGGCACGCCGGCTTTCTTGCAGCCAGAGGGGTTCTTTTCGGCCTTGCGGCTGCGCTGACATTTGCCTATGTGGAACCCAAGATAGAGAAAAACGTACAGAGCAAAGAGGTTCCCGATGTAAACATTCCGGGAGACGAAGAGCCGGGAACCCAGGAGGAGCAGAATCCCCAGGACAATGGGCAGTCAGAACAGCAGTCAGCAGATGATTCCGCTGAGGACAGCCAGGCAGCCCAGGCGGAATCCAGGGAGATCACACTGGATGATTACAAGAACCTGTACACAGAGATTCTGAAGCAGGCGGAAGGGCCAAAGAAGGCCATGGTGACGGTGATCGGCAGCAAGAAGGATGAGGACTGGTTTCAGACACCTTATGAGAACCAGATATCAGGCCTGATCGTTGCGGATAACGGGCAGGAGATGTTCATACTCACAGAGTACAGGATCGTGGAAAATGTGGATCGGATACAGGTGGTATTCTGTGATGGGAGCGTGGTGGATGCCAGGTTCCAGAAAGCGGATAAGAATACAGGATTTGCTATACTGAAGGTTCCCGTGTCTGACATCTCAGCAGGGACAAAGGAAAAGATCATAACAGCGCCTCTCGGCAATTCATACGGACTAAATCAGGGAGAACCTGTTATTGCAATTGGAAGCCCGATGGGGTATAGTGATTCTATAGCTTATGGAGTGGTGACTTCGACCACCAATTCGGTGTCTAAAGTGGACGCGGAGTACGGCATTCTCACAACCGATATTGTGGGGAGCGGAGACGGAAGCGGGATTCTTGTGAATCTGAAAGGGGAAGTTGTGGGTGTGATAGCCCAGTCTTTCGCCAAGGCCGACATAAAGAATATCATCACCGGTCTGTCCATATCCCAGACAAAGGATCTGATTGAAAATCTGTCCAACAATAAGGATATCGTTTATATGGGAGTCACCGGGCAGACAATCACCTCAGAAATTTCCGAGAAGAAAGGCATTCCCAAAGGTGTCTTCGTAGAAGGTGTGGAGATAGATTCACCGGCCATGCAGGCCGATATCCGCAATGCGGATGTGATCGTGGAGGTCAACAAAGAAAAGGTGGAGACAGTAAAAGGCTACCAGCAGCAATTAAAATCCTGCAAAGCCGGTTCTGTCATAGAAGTCAAGGCAATGCGCCAGGGAACCGAAGGCTATGTGGAAGTTACTTTTGAAGTGACTTTGGGGGCATTATAAAAAGAAAGGATTCTGTGTGAAACAGACACACAGAACCGGCAGCGGCATGCATTTTACCGCGCCGGTGGTTGAAATATGAGATTTATCAATGAACTGCACGAAGGCGAAAAGTTAGCGGGGATTTATCTGTGCAAACATAAGCAGCCGGCAGTCACAAAAAACGGAAAACCCTATGAAAATGTGATTTTACAGGACAAGACAGGCACCATAGACGCAAAGATCTGGGACCCTAATTCGCTGGGGATTGATGATTTTGATACCTTGGACTACGTGGATGTTGTGGGAGATGTGACCAGTTTCCAGGGATCTCTGCAGGTGAGCATCAAGCGGGCCCGCAAGGCATCTGAGGGAGAATACGAGCCCGGAAATTATCTTCCGGTCAGTGATAAAAGCGTGGAGGCCATGTATGGCGAGCTTCTGAATTTCGTAAGCCGGGTGAAGAATATTTATCTTTCCCGTCTTCTGCACAGCTTTTTTGCGGAAGATGAGGCGTTTATCAGGGCATTCAAGGGGAATTCCGCTGCAAAAACCGTGCATCATGGATTTATCGGTGGACTTTTGGAGCATACTCTGAGTGTAGTGAAGCTCTGCAGCTATTACTGCAGTACATATCCCATTCTCAATGAAGACCTGCTGATCACAGCAGCCATGCTTCATGATATCGGCAAGACCAAAGAACTCAGCCCGTTTCCCATGAATGATTATACGGATGACGGACAGCTTCTGGGACACATTATGATCGGAGCCGAGATGATCCATGATAAAGCCCGGGAAATCCCGGGATTTCCGGAGAAGCTGGAGAGCGAGCTGAAACACTGTATTCTGGCCCACCACGGCGAACTGGAATATGGATCACCGAAAAAACCTGCGCTTGCAGAGGCAGTGGCACTGAACCTTGCGGATAATACGGATGCCAAGATGGAGACATTGACGGAAATCTTCCGTGCAGCAGGGGAAAATAAGGAATGGCTGGGATATAACCGGCTGTTTGAGTCCAATTTGAGAAAAAGCGGCTGTGAAGAATAACAGGAACAGAATATTTAGGTAGAAAAAGGGGAGCGGCAGTCAGCCATAAGGCAGAAGCCACTCCCTTTTTGGACGAAAGCAGACAGTGAAAAGTTTTCGGATGGAAGGAAGAGAGAGATGGAATTTAAGAAAAATGATATTGTCACAGTGAAAATAGAAGACATGAGCCATGACGGTTCCGGCATTGGAAAAGCAGACGGGTATACCCTTTTTATCAAAGACGCGGTGATCGGTGACGAGGTGGAAGCCAAGATCATGAAGACAAAAAAGAATTATGGATTTGCCCGCCTCATGAACGTCCTGGTCCCATCTCCTGACCGCACCGAACCAAAATGCCCGAAGGCCAGGGCATGCGGGGGATGTCAGCTTCAGTTTCTCAGCTATGAAAAACAGTTGGAATTCAAGAAAAACAAGGTGGAAGGCAACCTGCGCCGTATCGGAGGCTTCCGGGATTTTTCCATAGAAAAGGTAATGGGAATGGAGAATCCCTGGAGATATAGGAATAAGGCCCAGTTTCCCTTTGGAAAAGATAAAGACGGCAACATTGTGACAGGATTCTACGCAGGCAGGACCCATGCGATTATCCCAAACAGAAACTGTTATCTGGGAGTGGAGGAAAATGAGGAGATATTAAACCTTATCATCGAATACATGGAAGAGAACCATGTGGAGCCTTACCATGAGGAGACCGGGAAAGGCCTTGTCCGCCATGCACTGATCCGTTACGGTTTTACCACAAAGGAGATCATGGTATGTCTGATCATCAACGGGGACAGCCTTCCGAAAAAGGACAGACTCATTGAGCGGCTTGTAAAAATTCCGGGAATGACCAGTATTACGGCCAATGTGAACAAGAAGCGCAGCAATGTGATCTTAGGGGAGAAGATACTTCCGCTGTGGGGACAGGGATATATTACGGACTACATCGGTAATGTAAAATACCAGATTTCCCCCCTCTCCTTTTACCAGGTCAATCCGATGCAGACTGTGAAGCTGTATGAGACAGCACTTGAATATGCAGGTCTTACAGGAAATGAGGTGGTCTGGGATCTGTACTGCGGAATTGGGACCATTTCCCTTTTCCTTGCACAGAAGGCTAAGCAGGTGTACGGTGTGGAGATCGTTCCGGCAGCCATAGAGGATGCAGAGAAAAATGCAGAGCTGAACGGAATCGAAAATGCAGAGTTTTATGTGGGGAAAGCAGAGGAGGTTCTGCCTAGGGAATATAAAGAGAAGGGGATTTATGCGGATGTTATCGTGGTGGACCCTCCAAGGAAAGGCTGCGATGAGGAACTGCTGTCAACCATGCTGGCTATGAGACCGGAGCGGATCGTGTATGTGAGCTGCGATTCCTCTACACTGGCAAGGGATCTGAAGCTTTTGTGCAGTGAGGAGTATCGGCTTGAGAGGGTGGCGGTTTGTGATATGTTTCCGGCTGGGGTGCATGTTGAAACCGCCGTGCTTCTCGTGCGGAAACCTTGATTCTATGAGGGTTTGCGGGATTATTTGGTAGAAATGTAGTTGTGTTTTTACGAAAGTAAAAATGGATAAGTTACCGTGGAAGTGGGGATGGGGTAACGCCGTGTGAGTTTCATATGTGGTTTATTATGGGTTTTGCCGGGGAGTTTGTACACTTTGGCAAAACCCATACTTTTTGGCAAAAGGAAATAATTTAGCAAAACCCTTTAAAAACAGATGGCATATGTTCTCATCCATGTTATACTGAAATCATCAAACAGAGCGGAGGTTGAAATTTATGGGAATTTGGATGTTAAAACACTAAGCAGGGCTTATGTGTATGGAAAGCCTTGCTGATCAGGATGTAGATAAAATCATATCAAAATTCGATTAGGAGGCATGAAATGTCATATTTTATTTATCAGTCAAAGAAAATCTATTATTCAGAGCAGGGTTCGGGAAAGTCCGTTGTATTTCTTCATGGTGATACCGCTTCATCAAAAATGTTTGAACTTCTTTTGCCGTTATATACAGACAATTTCAAGGTGATTCTGATTGATTTTCTGGGAAATGGGAAATCGGACAGAGTGGAGGAATTTCCAGTAGATTTATGGCAGGAGGAAGCAAGACAGACCATTGCTTTGCTGGAGCATTTACAGTATGGAAAGGTAAATCTTGTGGGAACCAGCGGAGGAGCGTGGGCAGCAATCAATGCTGCTTTGGAGCGTCCGGATTTAGTTGAGCGGGTGGTTGCGGATAGTTTTGACGGCAGAACATTGGCAGAAGATTTTGCTGACAATCTGGTAAAAGAGCGAAGCGCGGCAAAAAAGGATGAGCAGGTAGCAGGATTCTATCAATGGTGTCAGGGAGAAGACTGGGAGGAAGTTGTGGATAAAAATACAGATGCCCTTCTCCGGTGTGCGAAAGAAAAAAGACTGCTATTTTGCAAACCACTGGAACAGTTAAGAAATCCAATGCTTCTGATGGGGAGTAAAGAGGATGAGATGGTGCGGAAGGATTTTCTAGCAGAATATGAAACAATCGCAGGATTAATCGGAACAGAAATCTGTATTTTCGAATCAGGGTTTCACCCGGCCATTGCATCTAATGGAGAACAGGCGGCAGAAGTGATTGGACAATTTTTAAATTGCGATTACACAAGATAAACCGAAACATACAAAAAGCATGGGCAGGATGCTGATGGACTGGTGGCTGTCCATGCTTTTTGCAAGAGAAGGGGAATGAAGATGGGAAAAGAAATAAGCTGTGATTTGCGGAAGATTCCAGGAGTAGGTAAAAATATAGAAGAGGATTTGCTGAATATCGGAATCCGAGCGATTGAAGATTTGAAAGGAAAAGATCCGGAGGAATTGTATCAAAGAGATTGTATTTATAAAGGCTTTCAGGAGGATCGGTGCCAGCTTTATGTTTTTCGTGCTGCCGTTTATTTCGCAGAGCATGAGGAACATGAAGCTGAGAAATTAAAGTGGTGGTATTGGAAGGATAAGGAATATCCAGAAAAGGAACAGAAATGATACGATTTGTGGAAATAGAAGACATTGGACAGGCGCTGTCTATGATGGAAGAGGTAAAAGAGGATTTTCCAGGGTATCAGGAAGCATAATTTTTGGACGCATTGGAGACAGCAATTCAGAACAGAGAGGCACTTTTAGAGGAAGAAGACGGAAAATTGGCTGGAATGATCAGTTTTTCTTATGAAGAAAAAGAAATTACCTTTCTTGCAGTGCGACCAGAGTTTCGCAAGTGTGGAATTGGAAGAGCATTGATTGAACGGGTAAAAAACTGTTTTCGCAGTGGTGAGGAACTTTCGGTTATTACATTCCGGGCAGCAGATGAGAGGGGGATTACGGCACGGCACTGTTATCATGCCTGTGGATTCAAGGATGGTGAGGAACTAATCATATTTGATTATCCGTGCCAGAAGTTGACGGTAACGATTCCCTAAGAGTATAATTACTCAAAAGGAATTATTTACAAGGAGTGTGAAAAAATGAATGGTTTTATTCTGTTGGTACCATTTTTTCTAATTAGATTGGCTCTATCAAATTTCCAATACAGCAATCATTATCTATCTGTGTTTTTTAAAAGTACAGATAAGGTTTTTGGGTTTGTTTTTAGCTGGCACAGCCTGTTATTTGTTGGGACTGTTGCTGTGTGCAGTCTCTGTGATTGGATTTTCATCCTCTTCCGCCGAGGGTTTGATCACGAAGGGAATTTATGGATTTTCCCGACATCCTATGTATTTATCATACTTTATATGCTTTACGGGGTGTGCTTTACTGACGAGATCATGGATTCTTGGAGGAATTATCTTAGTGTTTCAGATATCCGCCCACTGGATTGTCCTTGCGGAGGAGAGAGAATGTGAGAAACAGTTCGGAGAGGATTACAGGCGTTACAGGAAAAAAGTGAGAAGATATATGTAAACGAAAATGAAATCTTGGTGTTCTGATTTGGAGGTTACAGATGCTTCAAAAAAGAAAAGGCGGCTCGTATGGCAGGACTGCTTCAGGAGGCAGCCGCACAGGGGGGATAGGATTAAAATTGAGGAAGAGATCTGCAAAAGAGAAAGAAATGTAGGAGGGATACAGACATGAAGATGCCGATGGAGGGAATTTGTTCGGAGATGTTTGCGCCGTGCGGAATGAACTGCATGGTGTGCTATAAGCATTGCTATCATAAGAAACCATGTAGCGGCTGCATTCCGGGAGCGGAAGGGAAGCCGGAGCACTGCCGAAAATGTAAAATTAAGGAGTGTGTGATAGAAAAAGAATTCTCTTATTGCTATGAATGTCCGGAATATCCCTGCAAACAGTTGAAGTCCCTGGAAAAGAGCTACAATACCAGATATCATGCAAGTCTTGTAGAGAACAGCCGTATGGTGCAGGCACAAGGAATGAAGGCATTTATGGAAGAGCAAAAAGAGAAATTTACCTGTCCGGTGTGCGGCGGTATTATTTCTATTCATGATGCAGAGTGCAGTGAGTGTCAGTGGAAAATGTAAAAGAAGTGGGAGGAATGAAAGAATATGAAAAGGGAATTAGGAATAGCGAGGTGCGGGCTTGCCTGTTGCCTTTGTTCTGAAAATGTGACATGTTCCGGGTGCGATTCAGGAGCTTGTCCGGATAAGGATTGGTGTGAAAATCGCACTTGTTCTCTGGAAAGAGGCTTGAAGAATTGCTTTGAATGTGAGGAAGATTGCAGAAGAGGTTTATTAAGTAAGATAAAGCCATATGCATTTACGCTATTTGCAAAAAAATATGGGGAGGAAATGCTGCTGGATTGTCTGGAGAGAAATGAGCGCAATGGGGTCATTTACCACAGACAGGGAATTACCGGGGATTATGATGATTTTGAAGATATAGAAATGCTGATGGAGCTTATAAAAACAGGCAGGCGGTGATTAAAGATGAATACAGAGGAAATCAAAAATTATTGCCTTGGCAAATGGAAAGCTTACGAGGACAGCCCTTTTGGAGATGTTCCCATTTGCTATCGGCTGAATAAAAAGATATTTGCACAGATTTATCCCAATCCATACGACTATAAAATTACGTTAAAATGTACGCCTGATTTCGGACAGTTTTACCGTCAGATTTATCCGGGTGTAGTAGTTCGGGGATATCACTGTCCTCCGGTACATCAGCCGTATTGGAACACCATTTATTTGGATGATTTTCCGGAGGATGAGCTGCTGAATATGATTGACCATGCTTATGATACGGTATTGCACAGCTTCAGTAAAAAGGTTCAAAAGGAGATTTTGACAGTAGAGGAATTGGTGATACGAGATATCCGGTCGGAGGAATATTTATTGTTGGAGGATTTTTTGTATGATGCCATATATATACCAGAGGGCATGGAAACTCCTTCCAGAGAGGTTATCAGACAGCCGGAACTGGCAGTGTACATAGAGGATTTTGGACAGCCGGATGATTGGTGTCTGGTGGCAGAATCAGGAGGATTTCTTCTGGGAGCAATATGGTGCCGGGTATTGTCAGGGGAAAAGAGAGGATACGGAAACATTAATGAAGACACACCAGAACTGGCAATTTCCGTTAAGAAAGAATTCAGGCATCAGGGAATTGGAAAGCAGTTAATGAGGGAAATGCTCGATTTGCTGAGAAAGAAAGGCTATGGAGGTGTTTCTCTGAGTGTGAGCAGAGAAAATTTTGCCTTTGAAATGTATAAAAGTCTTGGATTTCAGACCTTGAAAGAACAGGGAGCAGAAGTGCTGATGCTGTTAGAATTGGGGTGACAAAGGATGAATTATAGTTTTTTAGATTTGGCAAAGGAAGTTTTGGAACAGGAAAATATTCCGCTTTCAGTCGAAGAGATATGGGGGCTTGCAGGACAGCAGGGCTTGTGGGAGAGATTAAACTCCTCCGGAAAAACACCAGTCCGCACTCTCTCTGCCAGGATATATGTGGATATCAAGAATAATGAGAATTCCTGCTTTACGCAGGTAAGTAAGCGTCCTGCAAAATTCTTTTTGAAAGACAGGATAGCGGATCTGGCTCAGTATGAAGAAAAAGAGGAGAAAGAGAAGGCAGGGGACAGACATAAGTTTAAAGAACGTGATTTACATATTTTGCTGTCCAGTTTTGTAAGAGTGGATGGGCATTTCAAATGTCTGACTAAAACCATATATCATGAAGTATCAAAGCGAGGGAGAGGCGGCAAAAATAAATGGCTTCACCCGGACATTGTTGGAGTCCATTTTCCTTTTGAGTCCTATACAGAGAATACCTTGAAGCTGTTTGATATTTTAAAGGTAAATCCCTATAAGCTGTATTCTTTTGAAATGAAGATTTCTGTCAATCTTGCCAATTTGAGAGAATGTTATTTTCAGGCTGTATCAAACTCCAGTTGGGCGCATGAGGGATATCTTGTGGCTCTGAATATTTCTGAGGAGCCTGAGATGATGGATGAGCTTCGAAGATTAAATAATGCATTTGGAATAGGAGTTATTCGACTGGATGCAGAACATTTTATGCAGAGCGAAATTTTATTTTCGGCAAAAGAAAAGGAATCACTGGATTGGGATACCATCAACAGACTGGTGGACGACAACCGGAATTTTCAACATTTCCTCAATGATTTAATGGAAGATATTAAGGTTGGGAAAGTGAAAAGTATTTATGATGAAATATATGAAGATGAGGAGATTGCACAGACAAAGTGTAAAGAAAAAGGTATTTTACCTTGAAAAAGAAAAAAATTTGGATAAAAGTTCCTTTTGCTGTTTTCATATCTCTTTATAGGGGAACACTTTATCTACATGGTAGATTATGGAAAGTGGGATTACGTCATTGCAGACACACCCAAAGGCAGATTGCATTAGTACATGACACGTCATGAATATGAGCGGTACTGCCCAGGGAGGAGAGCGAGATGCCTGATCCTGCACGTTCAGCAATCATTCGAAGGTTGGACGAAACAACAGCTACCAGAGAAAACCACGGGATAGAAGAAGATTTTTTAAACAGCCGTGTATGTTATATCAATCAAATAACGGATCCGCCGGGATATTCCCCGCATGAATACAAAGCGAGCAAAGCCCGCAGAAATTCTGAATTATGGATTTCTGCGGGCTTTTTTTGCGCATCTCGGGAGAGGGCGTGTTTTCGTTCCGGACTTTACCGCAAGGTAAAGAAAGGAACGAAAAATGCCAAAAAGAAAAATCAAAGTAAAGTCAGGCAGGTATGAAGCATGGATGGAAGTTTCGGAAGAGGAATATCAAAAATATTTCCGTCCGTGGTGGCAGCAGAAAAAGAAGGAGCAGAGAAAACGGGAGACGATGGAGGAGCATGGATATACGGAAGAATCTTATGATGGATGGAAAGACGGGATGTTAGATAAACAGTTGGAACTGCATTTCCAAGATAGAGGTATTGAAGAAATTGTGGAACAACACAGTATGCTGGAAATTTTAAGGGAGGCTTTGGATAGTCTCATACCAGAGGAGAAGGAACTGGCAGTCAAAGTGCTGGGAGAACAGATTTCGGTAAGTGATTTTGCAAAAGCTCATAAACAAAAACGAACAACCGTATCATCCAGAAAAACAGTTGTTTTGGAGAAACTGCGTGTTTTTTTTCGGGACAGAGGGTTTGAGATATAAATGTTCGGAGGGAAAAAATAGCTTTGTCGAAAACCTTTTAATTTTTCTTCGTCACTTTACGAAAAAGTGTCATTACGGTTTTTAGGAGGGTAAAAGTATCCGCCGAAAATTTTGGAGAAGGGAGAGCAGCATGATGGAAAATTCACAAGAGCTGATCGGGATTTTACAGGCAATCAGTATCGTGGCAAAGGGATTATCGGAAAAGCTGATTCGGATTGACCGGGAGATTAAGGATTATGAAGACACTCGGACAGGAATTGGAAACTACAAAAATCGAAAGAAAGGAAAAAAGAGATGAGAAAGAAGGTATTTATTTGCAGTCCGTTCCGTGGAGATGTAACAAAGAACGGTATAAAAGCGGCGGGCTATTGCAGAAAAGCCTATGAGGAAGGATATTTGCCTTTTGCACCGCATCTGTTTTTTCCACAGTTTCTGAATGAGGGAAGCCTTGTGGAGCGGGCGGATGGGATTGCTATGGGAATGACATTCCTAAAAGAATGTGACGAGGTAAGCCGGAGGATTATCCGGCGCTTCTGCAGGAAGCGCAGGTGCTGTAATGGGAAGACATGCACTTTTATCTGCATCTTCCTCTAAGCGGTGGCTGAACTGTACCCCTTCCGCAAGGCTGGAGGAGCAGTTTCTCTCGGATAACGGGAGTGTGTATGCGGCGGAGGGAACAGCGGCACATGAATTGGCGGAGCATAAGCTGAAACGCAGTCTGAGGAGACGTTCCAAACGTCCGGTATCCGATTATGACTGTGATGAGATGGAAGAATGTACGGACGAGTATGTGGCTTATGCCATGGAGCAGATTGAACTGGCAAAGCAGAACTGCAAAGACCCAGTGGTGCTGATCGAGCAGCATTTGGATTATTCCGTTTATGTGCCGGAGGGATTTGGAACCGGGGACTTGCTGATTGTTGCCGATGGAACGCTGACGGTGATTGATCTGAAATATGGGAAAGGCGTGGCGGTAGAGGCGGAGTGGAATCCGCAGATGATGTTATATGGTTTGGGAGCATTAGAGCTTTTTGATTCCATTTATGATATTGATACCGTGCGGATGACCATTTACCAGCCAAGACTGGAATCAGTCAGCACGTGGGAAATTTCCGTAGAAGATTTAAAGAAATGGACAGAAGAAGTATTGAAACCGAAGGCACAGCTTGCCATTCATGGTGAGGGAGATTTCCGGTGCGGAGCATGGTGTCGTTTCTGTAAGGCGAAGAACACCTGCAGGGCAAGAGCGGAGGAATACCTGAAATTGGCACAGATGGAGTTTCGTCCACCGTCACTTCTGTCAGATGAGGAGATTGCGGAGGTTTTAAAGGTGGCGGATGAACTTGCCAAGTGGTCTGCTGATGTCTATGCTTTTGCAACAGATGAAGCGATTACTCACGGAAAACAGTGGAGTGGATTTAAGCTGGTGGAGGGCAGGAGCAACCGGAAATACACGGATGAGGAAGAAGCTGCAGAGGCGGCAAAGGCTGCCGGGTATACGGATATTTATAAAAAGTCGCTGATTGGAATTACGGAGATGGAGAAGTTACTTGGAAAGAAAAAGTTTGCAGAGGTACTTGGAAAACTGGTGTATAAGCCGCAGGGCAAGATTACGCTGGTGACGGAATCAGATAAGAGAGAGGCAATCATCACAGCAACCGCAGAGGCGGATTTTAAGGAGGAAGTAAGACCATGAACAATGAAAATACGAACCTGACCAAAGTAATTGTACCTTGTAGATTTTCTTACCTGCACTGTTGGGAACCGAATGCAGTGAACGGCGGTGATTTGAAGTATAGCGTGTCAGCGATTATTACGAAATCAGATACGGAGACTGTTGGAAAAATCAGGAAAGCCATTGAGCAGGCAAAGAAGGATTCCATTTCCAAATGGGGCGGTAAGGTTCCGGCAAACTTAAAACTTCCTCTTCGTGATGGTGATATTGACCGCCCGGAGGATGAAGCCTATGCGGACAGTTATTTCTTCAATGCGAATAGCAGACAGGCTCCGCAGGTAGTGGATAAGAATGTACAGCCGATTCTTGACCAGTCTGAGGTGTATTCCGGCTGTTACGGAAGAATCAGTGTGAATTTTTATGGATTCAACAATAATGGCAACCGTGGAATTGCGGCAGGACTTGGAAATATCCAGAAGCTCCGTGACGGGGAATCTCTGGGCGGAAGAACCAATGCAGAGGATGATTTTGACGCAGTGGCAGAGGATGAGGATTTCCTTGGATAGTTGCAGGAAGGCAGCGGGAAACCGCTGTCCGTTACTGTCATCACGGAAGAAAGGAGCCATGCCATGGGACGAGTTTTGGAAATGGATATCGAAACCTACAGCGATGTGGATTTGATAAAATGCGGGGCTTATGCTCGGTAGAAGAAGTGTGTGCAATCATGGCGGAGCAGCCGGAGTGGGCAAATGGACTGCCGCTTCGTGCAGACGGTTATGAATGTGTTTTTTATAAAAAGGATTAGGAGAGGGGAGGCAGGAGAAAATGAAGCTGTTTATCTCGACAGGAAATTCAAGGATGGAGAAACACTGGAACGGCAGAGAGATGGAACTGGAGGAATTTGCACAGAGAATATCTGCGACCATCCGAACCTCAGAAACGGTGGAGCAGTACCGGAAGCTGTCCAAAGCGAAGCAGGATGATATCAAGGATGTGGGAGGGTTCGTGCTTGGAAAGTTAAAAGGCGGCAGAAGAAAAAAAGACTGTGTAGTATTCCGTTCCGGGCTGACGCTGGATATGGATTATGCTACAGCGGATATCCCGGAGCGGATAGAAATGTTCTTTGATTTCCGATGCCTGATCTATTCTACCCATAAGCATGCACCGGAGCATCCGAGACTTCGTCTGATTATCCCTCTTTCCCGAAATGTATCGCCGGATGAATACACAGCCGTGGCGAGAAAAGTGGCAGAGGAAATCGGCATGGAGTTGTTTGACGATACCACTTATGAGCCGAGCCGTCTGATGTACTGGCCGTCCACTTCTTCGGATGGGGAGTTTGTGTTCCGGGATATTGAAGGGGAGATTCTGAACCCGGACACTATTTTGGCAAAATATTGTGACTGGAAAGATTCTTCGGAATGGCCTGTGAGCAGCCGTCAGCAGTCCGTGGTGCAGAGGGAGATGAAGAAACAGGCGGATCCGCTTGCAAAAGGTGGCGTGGTGGGAGCATTCTGCCGGGCGTATTCCATTGAAGAGGCAGTTGCAGAGTTTCTTTCCGATGTATACCAGCCAAGTGTGATGCCGGGGAGATATGATTATATCCCGGCAGATTCTCAGGCTGGCGTGGTGATTTATGAGGGCAGGTTTGCATACTCCCATCATGCCACAGACCCGGCCTGCGGAAAGCTGATGAATGCCTTTGATATGGTTCGCATCCACAAATTTGGAGAACTGGATGTAAAATCAACGGAAGACGGAGAATCCACAAAACTGCCATCCTATAAGGCTATGAGCGAGTTTGCCGTAAAGGACGGAAAGGTGAAGCTACAGATTGCGAAAGAGCGGGAGGACTTTGCGAAGATGGAGTTTCAGCCGGAAAAAGAATGGCAGTCTGCACTGGAACTGGATCGGCAGGGGAAGGTGAAAGACACACTTTCCAATATCGCTGCCATTGTCCGGTTTGATGAAAAACTGAAACCGATTGTGTTTAATCAACTCAAAAATATGGTGGATGTCATTGGAAAACTTCCATGGGTGCAGGTGAAGAAAGGCTGGGGAGATGCGGATCTGGCTTGTGCGAAACTCTACTTCGAACGGGTGTATGGAATCTGGTCACCGACTAAATTTAAGGACGCCCTGCTCGCAGTGGTGTCTTCGGAACGTCTGTATCATCCCATCAAAGATTATTTTTTCACACTCACTTGGGATGGGAAAGAGCGTGTGGATACTCTGCTCATAGACTACATGGGCGCAGATGACACACCTTATGTCCGTGCGGTTACGAGGAAAACCCTAGTAGCGGCGGTAGCAAGAATCCATGAGCCGGGAGTGAAATTTGATTCCGTGCTGGTGTTGAATGGTCCACAAGGATGCGGAAAATCTACATTCTTTTCCAAGTTGGGGAAGGAGTGGTACTCAGATTCTCTGACTATTTCAGATATGAAGGATGGGAAGACTGCGGCGGAGAAATTGCAGGGATATTGGATTTTGGAATTGGGAGAACTGGCAGGAATCAAAAAAGTAGATGTGGAGACTGTGAAATCCTTTGTTACAAGAAATGATGATAAGTTCCGGCAGTCTTATGGGACGGTTGTGGAGAGCCATCCAAGAGGATGTGTGATTGTAGGTAGCACAAACTCAGAGGGCGGGTTTCTGCGTGATGTGACAGGAAACCGCCGCTTCTGGCCGGTGCATGTGACAGGAAGAGGAAAGTATCGGGGATGGGACTTATCATCCGAAACGGTAGACCAGATTTGGGCAGAAGTAATCGAAAGATACCATGCCGGAGAGGAACTTTTCCTGAAAGGGGATGAGGCACAGGAAGCGTATCTGGCACAGAGGGAAGCCATGGAAACGGATGACCGGGAAGGGATTGTAGCCGATTATCTGGAGAAACTGCTTCCGGCTGGCTGGGAGAGTATGGATTTATATCAGAGGAGAAGTTTCCTCATGGGCGGGGAATTTGAGAATGGGGGTATAGCCGGAACCATGGTACGGGAGAAATTCTGTCTGATGGAGGTTTGGTGTGAGTGCTTCTGCAAGGAACGGCAGAATTTTAAGAAGATAGATTCTTATGAACTGGAATCCATTATACAGAAAATCGGAGGGTGGAAGCGGTACGATGGGAATAGTGCAGGAAAGCTTCGTATTCCGGGTTACGGCGTGCAAAGGGCATTTGTGAGAATAGCATCGGAAACAAAGAACATCATGAAGTAGTGTTGCAGGCGTTATCGAAAATGACAGATGGAAACAGTAAGCGGAAACGGCAGAAAGCCTGTAAATCTAAGGCGGAAGCCTGGGTGGTTGCCCTTATTGCCGTTTCCTCCATATAAAGTATGTGTAAATGAGAGAAAGAGGGTACGGATACACCTGTATATACGCGCGTAGGAGATATAGTGTTCATCGGGAGTGGCAACAGCAGATTGGAAACGGAGGCGGAACATGAGGGAAAGTGAGATTGAAAGACATCTTGCCATAGTAGCAAAAGAGATGGGCGGCATGGCAGTGAAGTTCGTGTCTCCCGGTTTGAATGGGGTGCCGGACAGAATCGTTTTGCTGCCGGGAAAGAAGATTGCATTTGTGGAATTGAAGGCTCCGGGGAAAAAGCTGAGAGCTTTACAGGAAAAACGAAAGAGGCAACTGGAAGCGTTGGGATTTCCGGTTTATGTGATAGATGGCGTGGAGCAGATTGGAGGTATGCTGGATGAAGTATGAACCACATGAATATCAAGAGTACGCAAAAGAGTTTGTGGTAAAACAGAATGTCAGTGCCTTGTTTCTGGACTGCGGGCTTGGGAAAACGGTAATCACACTGACTGCCATCTGGGAGCTGCTGTTTGATTATTTTGATGTCAGAAAGATTCTGGTAATCGCACCGCTTCGTGTGGCAAGGGATACGTGGCCTTCGGAACTTCAGAAATGGGAACATTTAAAAGGGATTGTGATGTCAGTAGTTCTTGGTTCAGAAAAAGACAGGATAACGGCACTAAACCGGAGGGCAAACGTGTATGTCATCAACCGGGAGAACGTAGAGTGGCTGGTGGGACACTGCCGATGGGATTTTGATATGGTGGTGGTTGATGAGCTGTCCTCTTTCAAATCACACAAAACAAAACGGTTCAAAGCGTTGAAAAGAGTCCGTCCGTTGGTAAGAAGAATTGTGGGGCTGACGGGAACGCCTGCACCCAATGGTCTGATTGACCTTTGGGCGGAGATAGGACTTCTGGATATGGGGCAGAGGCTTGGAAGATTCATCGGCGGTTACCGGGAAAGATTTTTTGTGCCGGATAAACGGAGCCGGGAGATGATATTTTCCTACAAACCGAGGGAAGGAGCGGAGGAAGCCATTTATGAATTGATTTCCGATATCTGTATCAGTATGAAGGCAACCGATTATCTGGAAATGCCGGGGTGTATTTATAACCGGGTAGAAGCTGTCATGAACGAAAAAGAGAGAAAATTATATCAGCAGATGGAACGGGATATGCTGATTCCTTTTGAGGATGGTGACATTGACGCGGTAAATGCGGCAGGGCTTTCTAACAAGCTGATGCAGATGGCAAACGGTGCTGTCTACGATGAGAACGGAGCGGTGAAACACATCCATGACCGGAAGCTGGAGGCATTGGAGGATTTGGTGGAAGCGGCAAATGGAAAACCTGTGCTGATTGCATATTGGTATCAGCATGATTTAGACCGAATCAAGAAATATGTGGGTGCGGTGGAACTGGATACAGCGGGGGATATGAGAAAGTGGAATGCTGGGGAGATCCCGGTGGCAGTCATCCATCCGGCATCGGCAGGACATGGGCTGAACCTACAGGTGGGAGGTTCCACGCTGATCTGGTTCGGGCTGACCTGGTCTTTGGAATTGTATCAGCAGATGAATGCAAGACTGTGGAGGCAGGGGCAGAAAGAGACGGTGGTGATTCATCATCTGATTGCGAAAGGCACACTGGATGAACGGGTGATGGAAGCCTTGGAGAAAAAGGACTGCGGGCAGTCGGCGTTGGTGGAGGCGGTGAAAGCGAGGATTGGAGGTATCCGGGATGGATGTGGAAAAATTATTTAAGGATTATGATAAGTGGAAAAAAGATATGAACCTTCTGGAGTTTGAAATCAGCCGTTTCCAGGGAGTACCGTATGAGGATGTGATAGAGAGTCTGTACTTTTCCAATCCGCAGGAAGAGCGTGTGCAGAACAGCAGTATTTCTGATAAAACAGGAAAAACGGCATTGATTTACCGTCAGGTGAAAGAACGGATGGATGACGAATGGTTTGAGTTTTTGCTTGAACGGTATCAGTCTCTAAAAGAGCAGACGGATTTTTTTGAATATGCAGTAGGGCAATTGAGCGGCAGACTGTCAGAAGTGATACGGGATATGGCCATGGAAAAAATGACATGGAAGGAGCTGGCGTATAAGTACGATGTCAGTGAAACAATGATTGCAAAGTACCGGAGAAAAGCAATATCAGAGTTGACAGTCCTCTATCAGCTAAGGGAGCAAACAGCAGGAGCGTATTTTTTGAGCTGATATCCCCATTCTGCGGATGTGGTTTAGTGATGGTTTAGCAAAGATACAGTAAGAGTTTATTGTAAGTTTATTGGCATCTGTGTTATCTTTAAAGTGCGAAGAAGTGTAAGAAGCTCTGTGGAGTGAATCCATGGGGCTTTTCTTTTGCCTTCGCATGGACAGGGACTTCATCCTTTCACCCTGTCCGTACATAGAGAAGGGAGATGAACCTATGCCGAGAAAGCCGTTGAAGCCCTGCAAGCATCCGGGATGTCCGGAACTTACCGCAGGGCTTTATTGTGTGGAGCATGAAAAGCTGCACAGCCGTGATCGTGCCACATCCTCCGGGCGTGGGTACGACAGCCGTTGGAGAAAAGCCCGGAACCGTTACCTGAAAGCGCATCCGCTGTGTGTGAAGTGCAGGGAGCAGGGGAAGCTGGTCAGGGCATCCGTAGTGGATCATATCGTACCGCACCGTGGGGATGAGAAATTGTTTTGGGATGAGGGAAACTGGCAGAGTCTCTGCAAGCCTTGTCATGATAAGAAAACGATGACTGAGGACAGGTATCAGGAGTACCGTTATTGAGATGACTGTTTCTTTTGTGATTTTCTGACAGGTTTGGGAGCAGCGGGATAGTCTGGTTTGGGTTCGCAGATCATGGCTGGTTCCGGTTTCGGAGCAGGGGTGATGCGGATACAGTTATCCTCGTAGGAAACTTCGATGGCATCTCCGATGTGGAAGCCGAGAGCTTCCAGCCATTTTCCTTCCATGGAAATCTTCGGTGTCTCAAAGTAGGTGCTGCCGTGCCAGGAGTTCGTGTTTTGTCTGCTCCGTGTGGTGTAAAGGACTTTCATAAGTTTTGTTTTCATCATAAGCGTCTGCC
>PPYE01319855.1_pt1 | contig 48500 bp, 40 predicted proteins | sample 1559881 | NCBI WGS metagenome assembly PPYE01 (sample SAMN08240022, study PRJNA423297) | Human gut metagenome, whole genome shotgun sequencing project.
AACCCACCGACCTGGTATATAACGTGGTGCCGGGTTGGTATATACGAGGTGGGTGAGTTGGTATATACGAGGTCGGTACCACGTTATATAACGTATCGGGTACCTCGTATATACGAGGTCAGAAGGGAGAAAATATCGTGGCTACAGGGCTTTTGGGAGGGGTGCAGGAATCCCCTGATTGTAGTTGGAGTTGTCGTGATTATAGAAAAAGGTATATTTTTCAATATGGAAAAATCCCCACACTTTATGATCTGATATCAGGTTGTGATCTTAAAGTATGGGGAAATTTATTCTGTACTTGTTATCGCATCTCATCCTTTAATACTGTCTGCGACAAAACAGTATCCGGATTTGTGAGCTTACTTAAGGTTCTTCACACTCGCACTCTTTCGTTTGCAGACTATCCATCGTTACAAAGCTTGCTTTTTGCAATTCTTCTTCGAATGATTTGTCGTAACGAAGGTGCATTTTTACTCTCTTTACTTTGGTTGCTTTTGCATCTTTTTCATTGTTAGAGCCTTCGCTGGTTACGGTTACATAAAATGTAGCCCAGTCGCCCAGTTTTACGGTATATCCGTTAAGTAGGTTTCTAAGAACTATTTTACGTAGCTGATGCATACCCATCTCAGCTTCTTTGGGGTTGAGGGTGACTTCGTCGGCCATCTCCTTTGCTACTTGCTTCTCGTTCATTGTACCCACACTTTTGGCAGATAAATGAATTCTGGCATCTTCTTCCGGTCTAAGCGGATTCTTTTTCAATACTTTCTTCAAAAGAATACTCATAAGGTCTAGAAATTAAAGTTTTTAATTTATTTAATTGTTCACTCGAAATATGCATATATGGCTTTGTCGCTTACCATATTAGCGTAATAGTTTTCTCTTATGCGGAATAACTATCTATTGGTTTTAACCTGATATATCATGTTTATCTACTAATATTTTTAATATACTATTGTTTTTGTGCTTTTTCTATTTATGTTTCATTCTTCTTATTTCTATTGATTGTAGAATTATTATTTAATATACTATTGTTTTAGAATTACGCTGCAAATATAAATGCTTTATTTGATATATACAAATATAAATCTACCATTTATCTATAATATCTATTGATTACATTAGGATATTTAGCTATAGATATATATAAATCAATTGATAATCAAAAATATATTGATTGGTGATAGATAAATAATTTGATCAAAAATTTTTTTAATAAAATAATAGAGAGGTCGATGAGATTACTATGGGAGTAAAAGAGGAGAGGGGGTGATGTAGTATACAGATATCCACCAATTAAGTTGTTCTCAGCAAATACTTATTCAAAGTATATAGAATGTGTGTAACCTTGAATAGTAGCCGGCAACTCTCCCGCGTTGCATAACTATAATTTCCGGTTTGATTTTACTGACTTAATTGGTGGATTTAGCTCTTATATATTGGTAATGTCATAAGTGATGTAGCTTATGACTATTAAATTTTATATCCTAATAACAGGCCAAAAGTAAAAGTGGAATTTCTACCGGGTTTTCTTATGCCTTCTTCTTTCTTTAATACTTTGGTGAAAGAAGGAAGGTAACTTGCGCTTATCCCTAATGACACTTTTCTCAGGTCGTAGTTAAAACCGATAGTGGTTTTCAGGCCAAAGTCAAGTGCGTTTAAATGGATATGGGAAAGGAATTCTTCATTGAATGATTCCAAATCGATATCATTACTGGCAGAGTGGTTGACTTTAACATTTAACCGGGGGCCTACCCCTGCATATACATGGCATTTTCCGGAAAGATTTACTTTTGCATTAAAGGTAGTATTGAAAGTAAGATAATCGACATACAAGGCTTGTAAAAAAAGATCTGTGGGACTTTGGGCAACATATATTTCTCCTCCTGCCCTGTAATATCCGACATTGCTGCTTAAGTAATACCAGTTTCTATCCATATAGTCCAGTCCCAGCGAATTCTGGTAGGTGTAAATATCTCTGTTAAAACCATCTTTGATATGTGATATTGCCACCCCATTCTCCAATCTTATCACTTGAGATTTAGCTACTTGTAAAAACGAGATCAATAGAACAATAGCAAAAAGAATTCTCTTCATAATATATGCGTTTAGTTTACATCGTGTTATGGTATAATAACGATGTATTTAATATATTAGTATTTTTAAAGAGAAAAGAAAATAAAAAGATACGTACAAGGAATGACAAGAAAACAAAAAAGTCGCTATGATATTCATAACGACTTTTCTTTTGTGGGCCATCCTGGGCTTGAACCAGGGACCTCCAGATTATGAGTCTGTTGCTCTAACCAACTGAGCTAAAAGCCCGTGCTTTGCGAGAATTATCTCGAATGCGGATGCAAAGATAAAATGCTTTACCGAAATATGCAAACTTTTGGGAGAAAAAAGTGTTGAAAGGTTATATCTAGCACTTCGATTGTCATAAAAAGACTTAATTCTGTGGATATGGATGGATTAATGTACTACTTTTGTCAGTCTGTTTTTTAACTTAAAAAATGCCGTATGGCTGCAATGAATACTGATAATTTTCAAAAAGGACTTACCGATCAGGAGGTAACCGAAAGTAGAAACAAGTATGGGGTTAACCTGTTGACTCCTCCCAAACGACCTTCGCTTTGGAAACTATATCTCGAAAAGTTTCAAGACCCCGTTATAAAAGTTCTTCTGGTAGCTGCCATGTTCTCTTTCTTAATCGCTATTATGGAGAATGAGTTTGCAGAAACACTCGGAATCGTGTTCGCCATCTTATTGGCTACCGGTATCAGTTTCTATTTCGAATATGATGCAAACAAGAAATTTGATCTGTTAAATACGGTCAATGAAGAAATCCCCGTAAAGGTGATCCGTAACGGCAGGATACAGGAAGTACCCCGTAAAGATATTGTAGTGGGAGATATTGTACTATTGGAAACAGGAGAGGAGATACCCGCAGATGGTGAATTGCTCGAAGCTGTATCTCTCCAGGTCAACGAATCTAATCTCACAGGAGAGCCGGTTATAGACAAGACTGCCAATAAAGAAGATTTTGACGAAGAAGCTACCTATCCTTCCAACATGCTGATGCGAGGTACTACCATTGTAGATGGACATGCAACGATGAGGGTTTTAAAAGTAGGAGACAGTACGGAAATTGGAAAAGTAGCCAAGCAATCTACCGAAGAAACAGCCGAGCCTACACCCCTTAATATCCAGCTCACTAAACTTGCAAATTTGATCGGAACGATTGGTTTTTCGGTAGCCATACTTACTTTCCTTATATTTTTTATTAAAGATGTATTGGTAGTTCCTGCTTTTTCGGCAGGTCCAAAGATTGTAGCCATTGCCATTATCCTGGGTTTATTCCTGGGGGCGATTAAATTGTGGATGCCACATAAATTCTCCACATTTATCAATAAGCATTCTTCAGGTTTCTGGATACTGATGGGCATAATATTGGCACTTGTATGCATAGTAGCCGGATTCCTCATCTGGGAGTTAAACTTCCATGCCGAAGCTGATCGTTGGAACAGTTATATCGATGTGTTCCAGATTGTAGTTAAATACTTTATGATGGCAGTTACACTGATCGTTGTAGCAGTGCCCGAAGGACTACCTATGAGTGTTACCCTGAGCCTTGCCCTGAATATGCGCCGTATGTTATCTACAAACAACCTGGTTCGTAAGATGCATGCTAGTGAAACAATGGGGGCTATCACTGTAATATGTACGGATAAAACCGGTACGCTCACTCAAAATCAGATGCAGGTATACGAGCCCTGTTTCTATACATTGCCGGAATCAGGCGAATTAGATAATAACGAAAATAGTATCCTGATAGAAGAAGGTATATCCGTTAACTCCACCGCCTTTCTCGAAGAATTAAAAGAAGGAAACAAACTGAAAGGGGTAGGAAACCCTACGGAAGTAGCCTTATTGCTATGGCTGAACAAGCAGGATAGAAACTATCTTGCCATCCGTGAAAATGCGGAGATACTCGATCAGTTAACCTTCTCTACCGAACGCAAATTCATGGCTACCCTTATACGTTCTTCCTCGCTCGGCCGGAAAGTACTTTATATAAAAGGTGCACCCGAAATAGTATTGAGCAAGTGTGAAAGTGTAGTGTTGGCAGACCGCCTGGCTACGGCTGAAGAATGCCATCCTTCAATCGAGAAGCAATTATTGTCTTATCAGAATATGGCAATGCGTACATTAGGGTTTGCTTATCGGTTTGTGGATGATAACGAGCCCGAAGATTGCAAAGAATTAGTCGAGAAAAAGGACTTAATGTTCCTGGGAGTCGTTGCCATATCCGATCCGGTTCGTGAAGATGTACCCGCTGCCGTTGCCAAGTGCCAGTCAGCAGGTATTAAGATAAAGATCGTAACAGGCGATACGCCCGGAACAGCTACAGAGATTGCCCGGCAGATCGGCTTGTGGCAACCCGAAGATACGGATAATAACCGCATTACCGGCGTTGAATTCGAACACAAAGACGATCAGGAACTCCTTGGTAAACTGAATGATATAAAAATAATGTCCCGTGCGCGTCCCACTGATAAGCAGAGACTTGTTCAGCTGCTTCAACAAAAAGGAGAAGTAGTAGCCGTAACAGGAGACGGCACCAATGACGCACCTGCGCTAAATTATGCACACGTCGGCCTTTCTATGGGTACAGGTACATCTGTAGCCAAAGAAGCCAGTGATATCACACTTCTGGATGATTCGTTCAATAGTATAAGTACTGCCGTAATGTGGGGACGCTCGCTATATAAGAATATTCAGCGGTTTGTTGTTTTCCAGTTAACAATCAACTTTGTAGCCCTGCTTGTTGTCTTATTTGGTTCTCTGTTAGGCACAGAACTTCCCCTCACTGTAACACAAATGCTTTGGGTAAACCTTATCATGGATACATTTGCTGCCCTTGCCCTTGCATCTATCCCCCCTGACGAAAAGGTGATGAGTGAGAAGCCTCGTAAAAGTACCGACTTTATCATATCCCGCCCGATGATGTATAACATTATCACAACAGGTATCTTTTTCATTATTATATTAATGGGGATGTTGATCCACTATTATCGCAGCCCGGAAGGAATGACAACACACAATCTCACTGTCTTCTTTACCTTCTTTGTCATGCTACAATTCTGGAACCTGTTCAATGCCAGGGTATTCGGAACTACAGACTCAGCTTTTAAAGGGCTCTTTAAATCGTATGGTACAGAATTTGTTTTGTTTGCTATACTGATCGGGCAAATCCTTATCGTGCAATTCGGTGGAAAAGTATTCCGTACCGAACCATTGGATATAATTACCTGGCTGGAAATAATCGGATTGACCTCCCTTGTATTATGGATAGGAGAGATAATCCGTATCATACAACGATTACAAAGAAAAAAGACACGATGAAAATTGCAATTAAGAATCTGATTATTGATCTGGGAGTAGTCTTGCTGGACCTTTCTCCCGCCCGTTGCTTCGAAAGCTTTAAAGCACTTGGAGTTAATAACATTACAGACCTGGTTGATTCACATTATAAAAACGGTTTGTTTCTCGAATTGGAGAAAGGACTGGTATCTCCGGGAGAGTTTCACAACGAATTAAGGCGCATTACATCTTTGCCTATTACCGACGAACAGATAGACGCTACATGGAATAGTTTTTTGCTGAATATACCCACATATAAACTCGACCTCCTGCTTGAGTTGAATAAGAGTTATAACGTTTATCTCCTCAGCAATACCAATACCATACATTGGCAGCAGGTGATCAGGGATGATTTTTCCTATAAAGGTTTAACGGTAGAAGCTTACTTCAAAAAGTTATATCTCTCTTTCGAACTACATATGGTAAAGCCCGACAGAAGAATATTTGAACATGTGGTCTCAGATGCAAACATCAGACCGGAAGAAACATTCTTTATTGACGATGCGGCAGAAAATTGCCGGATAGCGCAAACTCTGGGGATTGAAACTTATATGCCGAAGCCGGAAGAAGACTGGAGTCATATATTTACAAAGTAGTCATTCTGATGAAATTTATTCACGATCTAAATAATGCTCATATAGAACCCTGTGTAGCAACTATCGGCTTTTTTGATGGGGTGCACTTGGGACATCGTTTTCTTATAAAGCAAATCACCGAACTGGCAAATGAGCAGGGGCTTCGTTCCGCCCTGATTACATTTGCAATCCATCCGCGTAAGGTGATGAATAAAGTATACCAGCCCGAACTTCTCTCTACCATCGAAGAGAGGGGTGAGCTGCTTGCTACTACCGGCGCGGATTATTGTATAGTACTCGACTTTACACAGGAGATGGCAAAACTATCTGCCTGTGAATTTATGAATGACGTTCTTAAAAAACAGTTGAACGTGCGCTCACTAGTTATTGGGTATGATCATAGGTTTGGTCATAACCGCGTAGAAGGATTTGACGACTATGTGCGGTATGGAGGCGAAATCGGTATTTCAGTAGTTCGTGCCCGTGCGTGTATTATTGATGATATCAATGTGAGCTCTTCTGTGATCCGTAGTTTTCTTAAAGAAGGCAATATCAAGATGGCTACCAAATGTTTAGGTTATGAATATTACCTGGAAGGAGTTGTGGTAGGAGGATATAAAGTAGGCCGTACGATAGGCTTTCCCACTGCCAACCTGAAAGTGGAAGATACAGACAAACTGATTCCGGCAGATGGGGTATACGCCGTGCGGGTAACTGTAAATTCAGAGGAATATATGGGAATGCTTGATATTGGTAACCGACCCACTTTTAACAACGGTCCGCACAAAAGCATCGAGGTGAATATACTCGACTTTTCTTCAGATATTTATGATTGTGCTATTCGCATTACTTTTGTGGAGTGGCTTCGTGCAGATATCAAATTTCCGGATGTCGGGAAACTGATTGAACAACTCCATAGAGATGAAAGCCAGGTGAGGCATATTTTCAAATAAAAACCCCATTATTCTCTCTATTTAATTTTTTTAACTTTTTCTATTTTGTACGTACGGATATGCCTTATAGGTGTGTCTGGATAGGATTATTTATTGAATTGAATAGAATATATAATGAAAAAGAATATATTTTTATTGTTTTTCGATAAATATATTTGGTAGTTTCATAAATAATACTTTAATTTGCATATCGATAAACGATAAATCATTATTGAATAACAATTTAAAGACAATAAAATTATGAAAGCAACAACATTAATTAAATCAGGTTTTGGAATGACAGTTATGGTAGCTATGTTTATGTTGGTAGGATGCAATACTACAATGAACGCTCAGACTAAGAAAAACTTAGTATACGATAAGAAAGATGCTTGTGATATAGTTTATTCCTTAGATAATTCAACCTTACTTCTTACCCGCGAACTTAAATACGAATATAAATATGACGGATCGGGGAAAACAATTGAAAAGAAAGCTTATCGTTGGGATGCAATGAATAATGAATGGGAAGCTTATTATCTGATCACTATTGACAACAAGGAGATAGAAACTATAATGGAATATGCCCAATGGAATCCGGAAACAAAAGATTTTGATCGCAATCGTCAGAAAACCATTTATCATATGGATTCAACAAACCAACTGATAGCCTATATGTCTTACCGCTGGGACAAAAAGTCTATGGATTGGCAACAAGACCAACGCCACCTTTTACAATATTACTTAGCCGACAATAATCCGGCTAATAAATAATTATCCTACATTTGCACACTAATAAAACCTATCAAGATGAAAAGGGCAATTAAATTAATACTCATATATCTGGGATTTCAGATTCTGTTTTCAATTCCCGCAGGTATTATTATTTTTATAGATACAATGAAAAACGGCGAAGCAAATCCATCATTAACTAATACCATAATAGCTATCACTATGCTCTTATCTTCATTAGTTATGTCATGGTTTCTCTGGAAATACAAATATGTAACTACGGAAGGAAATAATTTTAAACTCCCATCTTTAAAGTTTGCTCTGATAATCCTTTGCCTTACTTTCGGGTTGATAGTGATATTGGATTGGCTAAGTCACTTATTCCCTCTGCCGGATATGATGAGTGATATATTCCAGGGTATGAGCAGAAATGTTTGGGGGATTATCGTAATATGTCTTGTGGGACCAATTATGGAAGAGTTGCTTTTCCGTGGTGCGATACAGGGATATATGATGAAGATATACAAAAAGCCATCGAATGCTATATTGCTTTCCGCCCTTATATTTGGGGTGATTCATGGAAACCCTGCGCAGATACCTTTTGCATTTCTGATTGGTCTGGTGATGGGCGCGTTATATTATCGTACAGGTAGTTTAATGCCCGGAATCATTATTCATGTAGTAAACAATAGCATATCCACTTTACTGACGGCCATCTATCCGGATGCTTCCACCCTATTTGATATAGTAGGAGTAAGTAACGGATACATAATGCTCACAGTATCTGTAATCATTGCAGCAGGAGCATGGTATATGGTCACAAAGGTGTATCCGGCTCCCAAGATGGAAGAAAACAAAAATATATCAGATCCTTTGTAATATATTAAATTAGTATACGTATGAAAAAGAAATTGAATATTTTGTGTGTATTGGTATTTGCAGTTATATTCCTGCTGATAGCCAGAGAGGCATCAGAGTTTGGTGCAGGAGTATATTCCGGTATAAGTCTGGTTAAGGAAAATAAGGAAGAAATAAAGAAGCAAGGTGGAAGCGGAATGGATTTCCTTAAAGGTGGGGCTATTGTAGTAGATGTTCTCCCAATGAAAGCAATGATTGCACCGGATTCTATATTCAACGAGAAAAACTCCCAATACATCCCGATTATTCATACACAAATGATGGCAGAGATTAGTTCTGCGGCCAGCAATTTGAGAGTGTGTATTATAGGAATAAGCAGTTTGATAAAATTTATTGCGATAATAGGTGCATTAGTGTATTTCATAAAGCTTATTATTTCGATAAACCGGTCTTCTATCTTTAATTGGGAAAATGTCAAAAGATTGCGATTTATAGGATATGCACTTCTCGTCTCTTTCTTTTGTACATTTATAGTGGCAGCCTTAAACCTGTATACGGCTAATGTTACAATAGAGTTAGAAAAATATATGATATATCCGAGTTCCTTTCTAAATAACCTTCCTGATCTATTCCTGATCCTTGGTTGTTTAATTGTAGCTGAGATATTTGCAATAGGATTGAAAATGAAAGAGGAACAAGACCTCACTATTTAAATAAAATAAAGTTTATGGCTATAATCGTAAACCTTGATATAATGATGGCAAAGAGAAAGATATCTTTGAATGATCTTTCAGAACGGGTAGATATTACACCCGCAAATCTTTCAATACTAAAGACAGGAAAAGCAAAAGCAATCCGTTTCTCAACACTCGAAGCTATATGTAAAGAGCTGGATTGCCAACCAGGAGATATCCTGGAATATCAGGAAGACTGATATTATCACATCATATATTTATGGCCGGCCAGAATAAAAATATCTTATTTTAACCGGTCATAAATTTGTATATATTGTAATAATTATTATTTTTGTGCTCTAACCTAACCTGCCCCTTAACATGATACGGGAATTGTCGTTCTTCATCTCATCATAGTGCAATTCTTATTAATGTTTTTTTCTTCACATTTTAGTAAGCTTATAAAATCTGTTTTTGTATCGGAGCATACATTTACAAGTCAAAATATAAACACTTTGCTAATCATTTTATGCCTATGAAAATTATTACTCTTTCTTTATTTATCATTTTTGGTTTTAGCTATGGCTACTCACAAACTCTTTTCCAATCTTCTTTTGAGACAAAAGAGAAGAGGGATTTGTGGATTAATGTAGATTACGATGGTGACGGCTACACATGGGGAGCCACCGACATTGCTTTTGACGATGGGTGGGCTATGGCATCTCCCTCGTTTATCGAAACAACCGGAGAAGTGCTCACCCCTGACAATTGGTTTGTAAGTCCTGTTATTGATCTGTCAGGAATTAATGCAGGCGAGAAACTTACTTTATCTTATTACATCGGGACATGGGATCCTGATAAATTCAGAGAAACTTATATTGTGCGTGTAACGGAAGACATCGGTATACCGGATGGGGATACATTGAAGTATATCACAGATTTCCATGAAAAGAAAACAATTTATATGGAAACTATGAACGAGTGGAAAGAGGATTATTATTACTTACGTACTACAGATATAAGTTTTTATGCGGGGAAGAAAATACGTATAGCTTTCCAACACAATGGTTCCTCCGGACAATCAGATCTATTTCTGGACAATGTGTTTGTGCAAAAGATAGGTTCCGGAGCTGATCTTTTTATTGACAGGGTGGAGAATCCAAGATCCGGCTCGGCATATAATTTAGGTTACGAAATGCCTGCTATAATAAATATCGTGAATGTTGGTTTGGAGAAAGCTACGGGAGTGAAAGCAAGTTTTGAGATTTTAGGTACGAAAGTAACCGAAGACATCCCTGAGATAGCATCCGGAGCGTCCTGTCAGCATACTTTTAGTACAAATATTCCGGCAATTAATGAGATCAAGGAACCTGCGGAAATAACGTTTACGTTGACTTGCGAAAATGATGGTAATCTAACCAATAATATAAGTAAAATACAATTTTATGTTTTTCCGCCACATAGGGTTATTAATTGGGACTTCGAAGACGAGGATAATACCTTTAAACAGTTCACTTTAATAAAAGGAGATAACAACACTCTTCATCCGCAGGTAAAAGCATATTTCAAAAATGATGAAGCATGGACATTGCTTAATGTACCTGATCCGAATAACTTTCCTACGGAATACTGGGGGAGGGGATTTGTTGCAACTACATCTTCTTTTTCTCCTAATGCACCTGCAGATCGTTGGCTGATAACTCCTCAGATCAGATTAAATGCTTCACAAATTTTGTTATTATGGCAAAGTGCTGTGTATGCTACTGCTCCTCCCGGAATAATAAGCCCTGATACATATGAGGTGATGGTATCTGAAACCGGGAAAGAACCCGGTGACTTTGTAAGGTTGGGATACGTAGAAAGAGAAAATGGTACATTAGAAACCCCCAACTATTACAGAGCTAATCTCTCAGCTTATGCAGGGAAGGAAATATATATCGCTTTTCATTTTATCTCTTCTCATACTATGCTGATAGGTCCATCAATCATGTGTTTGGACAATATACGTATATATAGTGAAAAAGAAGATGGCGTCATTGTCGGGATGAATGAAGAGTTGATAGTAAATGATATTTTAACTGCTTATCCTAATCCTGTAGTCAATTCCTTAAACATAGAATCGGCTGCAGGGATTAAAGAACTCAGCATCTATAATCAAATAGGATTGTGTGTATACAATGAAAGTCTGCAAGATGTAAATTCCACAACTCTTAATCTCACGTCACTAGCTCCGGATATGTATATTTTGAAAGCTGAGACTACTTCCGGGAAAATCATTACTCAAAAGATTATTAAAAAGTAAACTATATTATTTCTAATTGATATTTAAAAACACAAGCGATATGAAAAAACGATTATTTATAATTATTAGCCTATGTATATTTAACGTTATACCATTCATAGCACAGGATGGATCTTGGAAGCTGGTACCTACCACCGATATAATGAAAGATTATACATTCCGGGAAATTGTATTTCCTCAGGAAAATAATTTAATGAGAGGCTATACAGAAGGTTCTATGTTTGGAGAGGATGCTGAAGGTAACGGAGTTGTAGCCCAAACCCGCAATGGTGGTTCAAATTGGCAGTTTGTAACTGTAGCTAAAGATAGTGCAAACAAAAACAGTAGCTTCGGAGGATTACTTGGAGGCAAATCTGTAAATAATAATATGTCTTTTGTCTGGGGAAAGGGACGAACTCTTTTAAAAGCTAAATATGGCTTTTTGTGGAGCATGCTTTATCCTCCTGCAAATCCGGATCAACCTACCTTTTTTGCTGCGGAATTTACCATGGATGGTCAAACAGGTGTAGTTACGGATGGAAAACGTATATACTACACTTCAGACGAAGGTGTCAATTGGGCTACAGCGAAGGTGCCCGATGGGATTAATGAACTTCAGGACATTGTTATAGCCGGTGAACAGCTCCTTTATGCAGTGGGGAAAGGAGGTCAGATACTTAAGTCAACTGACGCAGGACAAGAATGGAGCATGGTAAATTCAGGGATGAATAACATCGATTTTACAGCTGTCATTTTTGAAAATGAAAATCATGGTATCATTGCCGGAGTAAACCCTGATAATCCTGATGAAGGTTCCATATGGATTACAAATGATAGTGGAGTAAATGCGTATAAGGCAGAATCATTCAGCTCCGGTTCTTACCATAAATTTACTTTGTATAAAGATGGTTCGAATATATCACTTTATACGATAAGCACTCAGGGAGAGATAATCTGTTCGACGGATAAAGGGCAAAACTGGAGTATTGTGAAAGGAAAAACAGAACTCGAAGGGTCTCTGGCATTTACAAAAACTCCGCATCAGGTAATGTATGTAGCAGGAGAGAATGGATTGTTGGGAATAAATGCCCCGGAACTGAAAGCAGATTTTTCCTCCTATATGCCTGAACCGGATAATCAAAACATATATGGATTTACGAATCATAGTAAGGGTTATATAGATGATATGATCTGGTATTTTGAAAATGCTAACCCTCCTAATGATTATCGTAGAGACGTTGAACGGGTTGAGTTCTTTAAAACAGGAAAATGTAAAGCAACTTTAATTATAGGAGGAAAGTGTCCGGGTACCGAAGAAGCGGTACGAGATACCCTCATTAAAGAGTTGGATATAGTAGCAGATTACGCATGGGAGTTGTTTATGCCGAGCAGCATAATAAATTCTCAGGTTGTCTTCCCCGAAGGTCAGAACCTGATTGGATTCATGACTACAGCTACAGGTACAAGTGGTTCGGCAATGGGATCTATATTAAAAACTGTTGACGGAGGAAATACCTGGAATGTAGTACTGGAAACTCCTAAGAGTGGAGAGTATTTAGTTAAAGGTCTGGAAGGATTAGCATTTTGCGATATGAACAGAGGATTTGCATGTGGTTTTGCAGATAAATGGGAAAGCCCATGGCCCCAATTATGGAAAACAACCGATGGCGGAGATAATTGGCAACTGGTTAAATTCGAGGGAGAACCCCAGCATTCAGGTACAGAATCATTTAATGACATAAAGTTCTGGGATGATAAAAACGGTATTCTTTCATGTTTGACTGCTGTATATTATACGGAAGATGGTGGAGATACTTGGATATTATCGGAAATAGAATCAAATAAATGGAACGATATTGAGGCAGAAATGTCTATAATGAAACTATGTTATGGTGATAAGAATACCGTATATGGAGTAGGGAAAGACTATCAGATATTCAAATCCATAGATGGAGGAAAGAAGTGGAACTTGGTTAATTCCTTACAGCCGGGTATAGGTAGATATTATATGAATGTTGCTTTCCGTGACGCTAATTATGGCATTATCGTTTCTGACGATACAAGTGATGGTATGGTATATGTCACGGAAGACGGTGGTAATACTTTATCGGAAGCGCAAACAAATGTCTATACCTTATATTCAAGCGTGATATTTGTTAATGATACTACCGTATATGCCGGTGGAGCTGAAAGCATACTCCTGAAAAGCGAGGATGCAGGAAAGACATGGTTCCCCGAAAAACATCCTGGCATACGTGAAAGTATGAAATCTTTTGATTGTACTTCAACAGGGGTAATATTTGCATCCGCTTCCAGTGGAGTATTTAAACGCTATATTCCCGATATGGTTGCTGATTTTAATATGGATATATTGTCTGAAGCAGATCGTATTGTCACCTTTAAGAACAAATCATTAGGATTTATTACGGATTATGAATGGAAAATAGGTAACGAAATAGAATCAACAAACTTTAATCCGGATACAATCACTTTCCCGGCTGATGGTACTTATGATATAACTCTTAAAGTTTCGGGTAAGCATCCCGGCACGAATGAGCTTTTATCAGAAACAATAAGTAAGACAGTTGCTTTTGGTGGAAGCTCCATAGAAGGATCAAGACTACCGGCAATAGATTTACGGATCATTTCTTCCGGGCCGGATAAGCTAAGTTATTCTTTCAATCTGCTGGAATCTAATAAGGTTGGAATAGGACTTATAGATATCAATGGTATTAAAACGCTTACTTTTGATCACGGATTATTGCAGAAAGGAAAATATACGTTCGACATCAATACAACATCATTATCCAGAGGAGTTTACTTCCTGCGATTTAGTATAGATGGACAGAATGCTAAAACGATAAAAGTTATTAAATAATACAAAGTGATAATTAATACCCCATTAACGGGCCAATACAGCTTGTTAATGGGGTATTTTTATAGGAAAAGATATAGTTACCGTCCTTCCTGCAAAACACTGTCTCCTTCTTTTCGTAGAAAAATTTTTCCGCCTCTCTCGCTCAGGTCAAATGCAGAAACCTTCTCACTATCATTATTTACTACAAGTAGTGCGCTTTGTTCCGCAAAACGTTTTATCTGAATATTGAATGAGTCATGAGGAATAATTTGATTCACAATGAGGCTGTCATTGATATATAGAGAAGTAGACTGTCCTGTAAAACCTGTTACTAGTTGAATGTTGTAAATTTCCACATAAGACCTTTGATTTTCATCATCATTTCTATTGCGAAAACTTAGGTATACAAATATGACAACAATGATTATAACCGCAAACGCAAGGATGCCATTTCCGACCATAAATGCTTTATTTATATTGAGGTGACTTTTAGCCATAATTTTTGTTACGAAGTTGATTTATAGATACAAAAGTAATAAAAAATATAGTATTATTTTGTGGTGCGGTAGATTATTTGTATATTTGCGCCGAAATGGAGGATAGGTGAGGGGCAATTAAGCCCTTTTTTTGTACTTAATAGTAAATAAATGATAGAAAAACTGACAGTTAGTACAATTGTTGAAGAATGGCTTCAAGGAAAAGATTACTTTTTGGTAGATGTAAATGTTAGTGGTGATAATAAGATAGTAGTAGAAATAGATCATGCCGAAGGTGTCTGGATTGAAGATTGTGTCGAATTAAGCAAATTTATAGAATCAAATTTAAATCGCGACGAAGAAGATTTTGAACTCGAGGTTGGATCTGCAGGTATAGGTCAGCCTTTTAAAGTTTTACAGCAATACCAAATACATATTGGTGAAGATGTGGAGATACTAACAAAAGCAGGAGAAAAGCTTACCGGAGTGTTGAAAGAGGCTGATGAGGATAAATTTGTTGTATCTGTGCAAAAGAAAGTCCGTGTTGATGGAGCAAAACGCCCTAAACTTGTAGAAGAAGACATGACTTTCGATTATAATGAAATAAAATATACTAAATACTTAATTAGTTTCAAATAAAATTATGGCCAAAAAAGAAGAAATAATCAGTTTGGTTGATACGTTTTCGGAATTTAAAGAATTAAAGAATATTGATAGGACCACTATGGTCAGTGTGTTGGAAGAATCTTTCCGTAGCGTAATCGCTAAAATGTTTGGCACTGATGAGAATTATGATGTTATTGTGAACCCTGACAAGGGTGACTTCGAAATATGGCGTAATCGTGAGGTGGTAGAAGATGAAGATTTGGAGAATCCCAATATGCAGATACCTTTGACTGAAGCAAGAAAGATAGATACCTCTTATGAAGTGGGAGAGGAAGTAACGGATGAGGTTATCTTTTCTAAATTCGGACGCCGTGCAATTTTGAATCTTCGTCAGACATTAGCATCAAAGATTCTTGAACTGGAAAAGGATAGTATATATAATAAGTATATAGATAGGGTTGGCACTATTGTTAATGCAGAAGTGTATCAGATCTGGAAAAAAGAAATATTATTATTGGATGATGAAGGTAATGAGCTTCTTCTTCCGAAGTCCGAACAGATACCAAGTGACTTTTATCGTAAAGGCGAAACAGCCCGTGCTGTTGTAGCCCGTGTAGATAATCAGAATAACAACCCGAAGATTATTTTATCACGTGTGTCTCCGGTTTTTCTTCAAAGACTTTTTGAAATGGAAGTACCGGAAATCAATGATGGACTGATCACTATAAAGAAAATTGCCCGTATACCGGGTGAACGTGCGAAGATAGCAGTAGAATCTTATGATGAAAGAATAGATCCGGTTGGAGCTTGTGTAGGTGTTAAAGGTTCTCGTATTCATGGAATTGTTCGTGAGCTTCGCAACGAAAACATTGATGTGATCAATTACACATCAAACACATCGCTGTTTATTCAGCGTGCATTAAGTCCGGCGAAAATTTCTTCCATACGTTTAAATGAAGAAGAACGTAAGGCAGAAGTGTTCCTGAAACCGGAAGAAGTATCTTTAGCTATTGGTAAGGGTGGTATGAATATTAAACTTGCCAGTATGCTTACAGAATATACTATTGATGTATTCCGCGAGTTGGATGGAGAAGCAGAAGATGAAGATATCTACTTGGATGAATTCATTGATGAAATCGATGAATGGGTAATCAATGCCATTAAAGCAATAGGTCTTGATACAGCTAAGTCGGTGTTGGATGCTCCTCGTGAGATGTTGATTGAAAAAGCGGATTTAGAAGAAAACACTGTAGACGAAGTGCTACGTATTTTGCAAGCAGAATTTGAAGATTGAATAGATTGGAAATTGAAAGTTGAGAATTGAAATATTGCTCGGCTCTCAGTTTGTCACATATTAATTTTCAATTTTCAATTCTTATTTATCAATTAAATTAAAGTATGACGATTAGGCTAAACAAAGTAACGAGAGATTTAAATGTGGGAATAGCGACGGTAGTTGAGTTCTTACAGAAAAAGGGGTATACCATTGTGGCAAGCCCTAATACGAAAATTACCGAAGAACAATATGCTGAACTGGTAAAAGAGTTTAGTAAAGATAAGAATTTGAGGATTGAATCAGAAAAGTTTATTCAGGAACGTCAAAACAAAGATCGTAATAAAGCCTCTATTGCTATTGAGGGGTATGAAAACAGGAAGAAAGAAAGCAAGCAGCAAAAAGAAGAGATGATAAAAACTGTTGTTCCTGAAGATGCCCGTCCTAAATTTAAGCAAGTTGGAAAAATAGATCTGGATAACCTAAATAAAAAAGCAGAGAAACCCTCTCATGCTCCTAAAGTTGAGCAAAAACCGGAAGTAACGGTACAAAAAGAAACACAAGAACAACCAGAAAATCCTATTGTTATAGAATCGCAGACTCCACCAGTTAAAGAAGAAGTGAACCATGTTACGGTTGAAGAACCTGTAATTGTTCAGGAAGTTGAAAAACCACAAATCGAGGAAGTAAAAGAAGAGCCTCAGATTGTAGTGGAACATATTGAAGAAGAAAAACAGGAGATATTGGAACCTGCGAGAGAAAAAGAAAAAACTGTGATTGAAGAAAACGTAGTTCAGGAAGAAATACCTGGAGAAATTAGTGTAGAAACAACAGATCAGCCACAAGATGCTGAAAGTGATGAGGTATTTAAAATACGCTCAACAGAGTTTGTTTCAAAGATCAATGTAATAGGCCAGATTGACCTGAGTGCATTAAATCAATCTACCCGTCCGAAGAAGAAATCTAAAGAAGAAAAACGGAAAGAACGGGAAGAGAAGGACAAATTGCGTCAGGAACAGAAAAAGCAAATGAAGGATGCTATTATCAAGGAAATCAGAAAAACGGATGATAGCCCGGTAAAAAAAGGTCCTAAAGTGCAGGCTACTGAAGATGAAATTGCTAAGAAGAAGAAGAAACGTAGCCGTATAAATAAAGAGAAAATAGATATTGAAAGTGTATCTGCACCATCAAATATAGCTAAACCGACACCCAATAGTGAAAAGAAAAATAATCAGCAGGGTGGAGGTAAACATCATAATCAGCAAAATCGCTTTAAGAAACCAGTGGTTAAAGCAGAGATTAGTGATGAAGATGTAGCAAAACAAGTAAAAGAAACATTGGCTCGCCTTACTAGCAAAGGCAAGAATAAAGCTTCTAAGTATCGTAAAGAGAAAAGAGATACCGCTCATAACCGTCAGCAGGAAATCGAGAATCAGGAAATGGCTGAAAGCAAAGTAATTAAGCTTACTGAATTCGTTACTGCTAATGAGTTGGCAAGCATGATGAATGTTTCTGTAAATCAGGTTATCGGTACATGTATGAGTGTTGGTATGATGGTTTCAATAAACCAGCGTCTCGATGCGGAAACCATTAATCTTGTAGCTGACGAATTCGGATTCAAAACGGAATATGTGAGTGCCGATGTAGCGGAAGCTATAACCGAAGTCGAAGATGCTCCGGAAGATTTACAACCTCGTGCACCGATCGTAACGGTAATGGGACACGTTGACCACGGTAAAACATCATTGTTAGACTATATCCGTAAAGCGAATGTAATTGCCGGTGAAGCCGGAGGTATTACACAGCATATCGGGGCCTACAATGTGAAAATGGAAGACGGACGTCACATCACTTTCTTAGATACTCCCGGTCATGAAGCTTTTACAGCGATGCGTGCCCGTGGTGCTAAAGTAACGGATATTGCCATTATTATAGTAGCGGCGGATGATAATGTGATGCCTCAGACAAAAGAAGCTATCAACCACGCAGTTGCAGCAGGTGTACCTATTGTATTCGCAATAAATAAGGTAGATAAACCTAATGCAAATCCGGATAAGATAAAAGAAGAATTAGCAAATATGAACTTCCTTGTTGAAGAATGGGGAGGTAAATATCAATCTCAGGATATTTCAGCAAAACAGGGAACTGGCGTTGCTGAACTCATGGAAAAAGTATTGCTTGAAGCTGAATTATTAGATCTGAAAGCTAATCCCGACCGTAGGGCTATAGGTTCTATTATTGAATCTACCCTTGATAAAGGCCGTGGATATATAGCAACAATATTGGTTTCAAACGGTACCCTAAAAATGGGAGATATTGTACTTGCCGGAACACATTACGGTAAGATAAAAGCAATGTTTAACGAACGTAACCAACGTATCAAAGAAGCAGGTCCGTCAGAACCGGTTCTAATCCTTGGAATGAATGGCGCCCCTACGGCAGGTGATCAGTTTAATGTGATCGAAACCGAGCAGGAAGCACGTGAAATTGCAAACAAACGTGAGCAGCTTCAACGTGAACAAGGACTTCGTACGCAGAAATTGCTTACCCTTGATGAAGTTGGCCGTCGTATTGCATTGGGTGACTTCCAGGAATTAAATATCATTGTAAAAGGTGACGTGGACGGTTCTATAGAAGCATTGAGCGACTCATTGATCAAGCTTTCGACAGAACGTATTCAGGTAAATGTGATTCACAAAGCAGTAGGACAGATTTCCGAATCGGATGTAACACTTGCTGCAGCTTCAAATGCTATTATCATAGGTTTCCAGGTTCGTCCGTCAGCCTCAGCGCGTAGATTTGCTGAACAGGAAGGAGTTGATGTACGTCTGTATTCTATTATCTATGATGCTATTGAAGAAGTAAAAGCAGCGATGGAAGGTATGCTTGCTCCTGAGGTGAAAGAAGAAGTAACTGCAACCATTGAGGTTCGTGAAGTATTCAATATTACTAAAGTTGGAACAGTTGCCGGTGCAATGGTGAAAGAAGGTAAAGTGAAACGTTCGGACAAAGCAAGATTAATCCGGGATGGTATTGTAATTCATACAGGTAATATCAATGCGTTGAAACGTTTTAAAGAAGATGTGAAAGAAGTTGCTGTTAACTACGAATGTGGTATCAGTCTCCAAAATTATAATGATATAAAAGTAGGGGATATTATAGAATCATACCAGGAAGTAGAAGTTAAGCAAACATTATAACGCGTAGCTAAGTAATATACTTAGCCCAAAATATGCCAATGTGCTAATTGCCAAACGGATGTTTTCATCACTTTGAGTAATTGGCACATTGTTGTTTTATCACAATTGAAAATATGACAACTCTAGATATCATAATTCTTATATTAATTGGAATTAGTGGGATTACAGGTTTTTCAAGAGGTTTCTTCAAAGAGCTTGCCACTATTGCAGGATTGATTATAGGATTAATAGTGGCAAGAGCACTATATCTGTCATTGGCAGAAGAGGTTGCACCCATACTCCATACCTCCATAACCATTGCGCAGATCATCTCTTTTATAGGTATATGGTTAATTGTACCTTTAGGATTTACACTTATTGCCGGTGCTTTAACCAGGGCTTTCCGTGTAATATCCCTGGGTTGGCTTAATCATTTGGCCGGAGTTGCAATGGGGATGTTGAAGTGTATTATCATTATAGGTTTGGTTATAATTGTATTGGATAACCTTGATAAGGACAACAAACTTATAAGTAAAACAAATAAAGAAAACTCCTTGTTATATTATCCTGTCAGGGATTTTGTTGAAGGTATATTTTTCCCTTCAAATGAAAAGGTAATAGAGAAGAAAAAAGAATATATTATTCAGGCTTATTATGGACAGAATAATATTTATATATAATTGAATAGCCATTTTATTTATCCCCTGTTTAAGAGGATAAGTAAAATGGCGTTTTTGTAAAACCATTAAATATGCAACAGGAAGAGCCCAATAAATATGTAAAAGAGTTTACGCAGGAAAAATATAAATACGGATTTAGTACTGACGTAGATACGGATATAATTCCAAAGGGGCTGAATGAAGATATTGTACGGATAATATCTGCAAAGAAAAATGAACCGGAATGGTTGCTCGAGTTCCGTTTGAAAGCATATCGTCATTGGCTGACAATGGATATGCCTACATGGGCTCACCTTACTATTCCCGAAATAGATTATCAGGCAATCTCTTACTATGCAGACCCTACTAAGAAAAAACCGGGACCTAAATCAATGGATGAAGTCGATCCTGAATTGATTAAGACATTCAATAAATTAGGTATTCCCTTGGAAGAACAGATGGCATTGAGTGGAATGGCCGTAGATGCAGTGATGGATTCCGTATCAGTCAAAACTACTTTTAAGGAAACACTATTGGAAAAGGGAATTATATTCAGCTCCTTCAGTGAAGCGGTTCGCGAACATCCGGATTTGGTAAAGAAGTATATGGGTTCTGTAGTAGGCTATCGGGACAATTTCTTTGCTGCTTTAAATTCTGCCGTATTCTCAGACGGATCTTTTGTTTATATTCCCAAAGGAGTACGTTGTCCGATGGAACTATCTACCTATTTTCGTATCAATGCAGCTAACACAGGACAATTTGAGAGAACCCTCATAGTTGCTGATGATGATAGTTATGTTTCTTATCTGGAAGGTTGTACCGCACCTATGCGAGATGAAAACCAACTGCATGCAGCAATTGTAGAAATAGTAGTACACGACCGTGCAGAAGTTAAATATTCAACCGTGCAGAATTGGTATCCCGGAGATGCGGAAGGTAAAGGCGGAGTATATAACTTTGTAACTAAGCGAGGTAATTGTAAAGGTGTAGATTCAAAACTCTCCTGGACTCAAGTAGAAACAGGAAGTGCAATTACCTGGAAATATCCCAGCTGTATCCTTTCGGGTGATAATTCTACTGCAGAATTTTATTCTGTAGCAGTTACCAATAATTACCAGCAGGCTGATACGGGTACTAAAATGATACATTTGGGTAAAAATACTAAGAGCACGATTATAAGTAAAGGTATATCTGCCGGTAAGAGCCAGAACTCTTATCGTGGGTTAGTAAAGGTATTAGAAAAAGCAAGCGGAGCCCGCAATTATTCCCAATGTGATAGTTTATTGCTTGGAGATAAATGTGGTGCACATACTTTTCCTTATATGGATATCCATAATGAAACAGCAATTGTTGAACATGAAGCTACCACTTCAAAGATCAGTGAAGACCAGCTTTTCTATTGCAACCAACGTGGGATTGGTACGGAAGATGCCATTGGACTCATTGTAAATGGATATGCTAAAGAAGTAATAAATAAGCTACCGATGGAGTTTGCTGTAGAAGCACAAAAACTGTTATCGATATCATTGGAAGGAAGCGTGGGGTGATTTACGATTTTACGATTTACAATTTACAATTGGAATTAGCTAATACAATTAAAGTAAATAGTAAATCAGTAAATGGTAAATAGCCTGGTTTTTAACTGCTTCCAATCATTAATTGTAAATAATTAAATCGTAGATACAAATGATGTTAGAAATAAAAGATCTGCATGCCAGTATTAACGGCAAAGAAATATTAAAAGGAATCAATCTTACAGTAAATGAAGGCGAAATTCATGCAATCATGGGGCCTAACGGTTCCGGGAAAAGTACACTTTCATCTGTATTAGTTGGAAATCCTGCATTTGAAGTAACAAAAGGCAGTGTTACTTTTTATGGAAAAGATTTATTAGAGATGGCCCCGGAAGATCGTTCCCGTGAAGGCATCTTCTTAAGTTTTCAGTATCCGGTAGAAATACCCGGAGTAAGTATGGTAAACTTTATGCGTGCTGCCGTAAACGAACACCGTAAATATAAAGAGTTGCCTCCGATATCTGCATCTGAGTTTCTAAAATTGATGCGTGAGAAACGTGCTGTAGTAGAATTAGATAATAAACTGGCGAACCGTTCCGTAAATGAAGGTTTTTCCGGTGGGGAAAAGAAACGGAACGAAATATTCCAGATGGCTATGCTTGAGCCCAAACTTTCTATTCTGGATGAAACGGACTCTGGTTTGGATATTGATGCACTACGTATTGTGGCAAATGGAGTAAACCTGTTGAAGAAGCCTGATAACGCAACAATCGTAATTACTCACTATCAACGGTTATTGGATTACATCAAACCGGATGTAGTGCATGTCCTTTATAAAGGCCGGATTGTTAAGACCGGAGGACCGGAATTGGCTGTGGAGCTGGAAAGTAAGGGATATGACTGGATTAAAGAAGAAGTTCAGGAGTAAACCAAACGCATGTAAAAACAGATATCAATTAAATGTGTATATTCTTATTCCTTTAATTTATATCTAATAAAATCAGATGATTTATGAATAAACCCGAACAACAATATATAGACCTCTTTTCTCAGTATGAAGCAATGATTTGTACTCATAGTGCCGGTGCATTAAATGGTGCACGTGCCAGTGCTTTTGCTGATTTTGAGAAACTGGGTTTTCCGGATAAGAAACTGGAGAATTACAAATATACAGATATCAGTCATCACTTCGAACCGAATTACGGACTAAACCTGAATCGTCTTTCTATTCCGGTAAATCCTTATGAAGTCTTCAAATGTGATGTCCCTAATATGAGTACGTTACTATACTTTGTTCTCAATGATAGCTTTTATAATAAAATATTGCCTAAGAGCGAGTTGCCGGAAGGAGTAATTGTCAGTAGCCTGAAGGAAGCAGCCGAACAGCATCCGGAAATTGTAAAACAACATTATGGGAAATTGGCGGATACATCCAAAGACGGTATTACAGCCTTTAATACAACTTTTACCCAGGATGGGCTTTTCATATATATCCCCAAAGGAGTAGTTATAGAAAAGACGATACAGGTAATAAACATTTTGCGTGCGGATGTTGACTTTATGGTCAATCGTCGTGTACTTATCATTGTAGAAGATAATACTCAGGCAAAACTGCTTGTATGTGATCACGCAATGGATGATGTCAACTTTCTGGCTACCCAGGTTGTTGAAATATATGTTGGTGAGAATGCTGTGTTTGATATGTATGAGCTGGAAGAAACCCATACTTCTACTACACGCATCAATAATATGTATGTTAAGCAGAAAGCTAATAGTAATGTTTTGCTGAATGAAATGACATTATACAATGGTACTTCCCGCAATGCAACACAGGTTACTTTAGAAGGTGAAGGGGCTGAGATCAACCTGTACGGCATGGCTATTGAAGATAAAAACCAGCATGTTGATAACAATACAACAATTGATCACAGAGTACCTAATTGTAATAGCAACGAATTATATAAATACGTACTTGATGATCATTCCGTAGGAGCTTTCGCAGGTAGAGTAGTAGTGCGTCCGGGAGCCCAGAAAACAAACTCCCAGCAGACAAACCGTAATCTCTGTATTACCCGGGATGCCAGGATGTATACCCAGCCACAGTTGGAGATTTATGCTGACGATGTAAAATGTAGTCATGGAGCTACAGTGGGACAACTGAATGAGAATGCCTTATTTTATATGCAGGCTCGTGGAATTAGCCAGAAGGAAGCAAGATTGTTATTAATGTTTGCTTTTGTAAATGAAGTTGTAGATAGCATTCGCTTGGATGCTTTAAAAGACAGGCTTCATATTTTGGTAGAGAAGCGTTTTCGTGGTGAACTGTGCAAATGCCAGGGATGTGCAGCTTGCAAATAAAAAGAGATAATGCCGGTTATAAACGATATTAATGCTTAATTGTAATGAAATATAATGTAGATAAGATACGAGAGGATTTTCCAATTCTTCAAAGAGAAGTATATGGGAAGCCTTTGGTTTATCTGGATAATGCTGCAACAACCCAAAAACCGCGTTGTGTGGTAGAAGAAATAACAGATGAATATTACTCTGTTAATGCTAATGTACATCGCGGTGTACACTTTCTCTCCCAACGTGCCACAGAGCTTCACGAGTCATCTCGCGAAACTGTGAGGAAGTTTATAAATGCCGGTAGTACAAATGAAATAATTTTTACCAGAGGAACAACAGAAAGCATTAATTTACTCGCTTTCTCTTTTGGCGAAGAATTTATGAAAAAGGGAGATGAGATAATCATCTCTGCTATGGAACACCATAGTAATATTGTGCCCTGGCAACTTCTGGCAGCAAGAAAGGGAGTTGCAATAAAGGTAATCCCTATCAATGATAAAGGAGAACTATTAATAGAAGAGTATAAAAATCTTTTTAGCGAACGTACAAAACTTGTTTCCGTCACCCATGTATCCAATGTGCTGGGAACAATCAATCCTGTAAAAGAAATCATCGATATAGCTCATGCTAATGAAGTTCCTGTTTTAATTGATGGAGCACAATCTGTTCCACATATAAAGGTGGATGTACAGGAGTTGGATGCAGATTTTTATGCGTTCTCTTCTCATAAGATTTACGGACCTACCGGAATAGGAGTTTTATTTGGCAAGGAGAAATGGCTGGATGCAATTCCTCCTTATCAAGGTGGAGGTGAAATGATTCGGACAGTTAGTTTTGAGAAGACCGTATTTAATGAATTACCTTTTAAATTTGAAGCCGGAACTCCTGATTATATTGGAACTACAGCACTTGCTACTGCATTAAACTATATAGATAACATAGGCCTTGATAATATCTCAGCTTACGAGCACGGATTAACTGTATATGCTATGGATCAGATGAGACAGATAGAAAATATCCGTGTGTTTGGAGAAGCAGAAAATAAGAGTAGCGTCATATCATTTCTCGTTGGTGATATACACCATTTTGATATGGGTACTTTACTGGATAGGCTTGGAATAGCGGTACGTACCGGACATCATTGTGCACAACCATTGATGCAACGGCTTGGAGTAGAAGGCACAATTCGTGCATCACTTGCCATGTATAATACAAAGGAAGAAATAGATGCTTTGGTAGCCGGAATTAACCGGGTAAGAAGAATGTTTTAAAACTCAAAACAAATAAACTATGATACTAACTACCACTCCCAATATAGAGGGAAAAAGAATTACCCAATACATGGGTATCGTATCGGGCGAGACAATTATTGGTGCGAATGTATTCCGTGATATTCTTGCAGGTATACGCGATTTTGTAGGAGGACGCTCACAAGCTTATGAAGAAGTACTCCGTAAAGCAAAAGATATAGCTTTGATGGAAATGCAGCAAGCAGCAATTCAAAGGGGAGCAAATGCTGTAATAGGTATTGACCTCGATTATGAAACGGTAGGTGGCAGTATGTTGATGGTTACAGCTAGTGGAACGGCCGTATATGTAGAATAGACTTATAATGAAAGCTAAATAATAGGCTGATCAGGACTTGGTATTCTGATCAGCCTTTTATTTTGTAAAGAATTGAAATCTTTAAAATTTATATTCCAACTTCATACAATCTATTCTTAATTTTAATTTATGTCTCTATTTCTTTTACATGTGTAATATGTTAAAATACCTAGGAATAACTTTAGATTGCGGGATAACTAGTTGATTATTAATATCTATTGTGTATTTCTGAAAGAAGGTATCCATACGGTGAGGAAAGATTATTGTATATTTTTATATAAATGGATGTAATAATAGACAAGGTTTCTTTGTTTCAATTGTCTTTTTTTTTAGTTTTGCCTTTCGTACTGTCTTATATTATGAAAAAATAAACATGATTGAATAACACAAAATAAATGCACTATGGAAACTAAGCGTAAAGGAAGTTCTTTCCAGAGAATGAGTTCTAAAAGAAAACTCGAATCTGTATTTTTGTTTGTTACAGGAAGATGTAATGCCAAATGTACGATGTGCTTCTATGCGAGTGAAATGGAAAAGAAAGAACCGGACTTAACTTTCGCAGAGATACAGAAATTGTCCGAAACTGCAGGTCAGTTTAATCGTCTATGGCTTTCAGGAGGAGAACCAACTCTACGCGAAGATTTACCCGAAATTATTGAAATGTTCTATAAAAACAATCAGGTTAAAGATGTCAATATGCCTACTAATGGTTTAAAACCGGAGAGGGTAGTAGAATGGGTAAGTCGGTTAAGGAAGAGCTGTCCTGATTGTAATATTACCGTCAGTGTATCTTTAGATGGTTTTGGAAAAACACATGATACTCAGAGAGGTGTTCCCGGAAACTTTTATAAAGCAGCAGAGACTTTAAAGAAAGTAGATGAACATTTTAAAAACGATGGTAAAGTATTGAAGAATATTGCTACCGTCATCACTAAATATAATATTGAAGAGATTGTTGATTTCATGACATGGGCTTTCGGACGCTTTAATATCTCTACACATACGATTGAAGCCGCCCGCGGTATGACTCGTGAGGATGGAGTGAAAATATTAACCGAGACTTCATTAAGGCAACTACAGGATAAACTGGTTCCTTTCTATTCAGGATATGCTGACCGGATGACAAAAGAAGTCAGTGGATTTCAGAAACGTATCACTCATTTCTTTTATCTGGGTCTTATCCGTTCCATGTATAATATTCGTGCAAGTAATATTGATAAACCCACTCCATGGGGCATGGACTGCACAGCCGGAGAAACAACTCTCGTTATCGACTATGATGGTCGGTTCCGTTCGTGTGAATTAAGAGATCCGATCGGAAATGTAAAAGACTACGACTGCGATGTAAGCCGGATTATGCAGGGAGATGCGATGAGAAAAGAAGTAGATGATCTTGGATATGGATATAAAGCAAACTGCTGGTGTACGCACGGATGTTGGATTATGTCATCTATTGTATTTAATCCGCGAAAAATGGTTTCTAAAGTATACAAAGGATACAGAGAGACTAAAAAACTTACCAAACCTTTGTCCATAAATGAGGAGGTGCTGACCGGACTTGAAGTAAAATATAATCTGGAAAGAGATAAACTTGCACAAATAGGACTCTTATGAAAATATTTCTTGTAACCCGCGGTTCACAGGGAGATATCTATCCTTATCTCATGCTGGCCGTAGAATTAATGAGGCGGGGACATGAAATTACTATAAGCCTGCCACAAATATTTGAGAAAGAAGCAAAAGCTTTTGATCTCAACTATGTATTGCAATCATACGATGACATTAACGGTATGATTGAAGGTGCTGCAGATACATCTCAGAAGACAGGACATTTATTAAAATGGGTGCGTAGTGTAGTAGACAGGCAATTTGAAGAATTCATCCCTATACTAAAGGAACATGATGTATTTGTTTCTGCCAATACTGAGTTTGCAGCAGTAAGCATCGCAGAATATTGTAATAAGCCTATTATACGTACAGCCTTTGCTCCATTTATTCCCGGAACGCAAATACCACCTCCTGTGATGCCATGGCCTAAAGTCAACCCGGTGTTCACTCCAAAGTTTCTGTGGAAACTCCTTAATATAGGAACTGATTTCATGGTTAGGAAGACTATAAATAAGAATAGAACAAGCCGTGGTATGCCTCCTATTAAAAATTACGGTAAACATGCTGCAGGCGGGGCGAATAATTTTCTTATGTATAGCCGCCATCTTGGGAATATAGATACAACCTGGACTTATAAATGGGATATAGGCGGATACTGTTTTAATGATACATTGAAATATGAAGAGGCTGCCTATCAGGAGTTACTATCTTATATCCGGAAAAATAATAAACCTACGGTCTTTTTTACGCTGGGAAGTTGTAATACCAAAAAGCGCAATCAACTTTGTGAGTGGTTGCTTGATATCTGCAATAAGCAGGGTTATAAATTGATTGTTGGCTCCGGATGGTATAAAACGGGGGAACACCTGCAAAATGAGGACAATCTTTTTCTCTTAGATCAGCCTATACCCCATTCATTGGTTTTTCCTTATTGCGATGCTATAATTCATCATGGAGGATGTGGAACTACACACAATGCAGCACGTGCCGGTAAACCTCAATTAATTACTTCATTAATTATCGACCAGCATTATTGGGGTAATCGTGTTTTTGAATTAGGTATCGGGCCGGACAGAATAAAAATATCAAGTCTATCTTACAAAGAATTAAAAAGAAAAGTTTGTGATTTGGTCACTAATCAGGATTATAAGAAAAACGCTGCCGTATTAGGAGAGAAAATTCAGGGAGAAAATGGATTACAGGATGTTTGTAACTATATTGAATCTTTTGCTAATTAGTAAAATTTATGATTACAAATAGCTTTAATATAATCCGTTCTTTTCATAGGTAAAGTTCTAAAAAAGGAGACTTGTTTTCTATTCTTTTTTCTTGTCTGTTTATACCTTATTGGCTACCTTTATCGCTTTGTAACCTTTTAATTAAAAAATAAAACGCTATGGACCAAATTCTATTCTGGCTAATTCCAATAGCCTCTCTATTAGCACTTTGCTTTGCTTATTTCTTCTATAAACAAATGATGAAAGAAAGCGAAGGCACTCCTCAAATGATTAAAATAGCAGCTGCAGTTCGTAAAGGTGCTATGTCTTATTTAAAACAACAATATAAGGTTGTTGGTATTGTTTTCCTTGTACTGGTTATCATATTTGCAATTATGGCCTATGGTTTTGGTGTGCAAAACCCATGGGTACCGGTTGCGTTCCTTACCGGAGGTTTTTTTTCAGGACTCTCCGGATTCCTGGGTATGAAAACCGCAACTTATGCGTCGGCACGTACTGCAAACGCTGCCCAAAACTCACTTAATGCCGGGTTGCGGGTTGCCTTCAGAAGCGGTGCTGTAATGGGATTGGTAGTTGTAGGCCTGGGTTTACTGGATATCTCTTTCTGGTATCTTTTGTTAAACTGGGCTATACCTGAAGATATACTTACTCCGACTCATAAATTAACCATTATTACTACAACAATGCTTACATTCGGTATGGGTGCATCGACTCAGGCGCTGTTTGCACGTGTTGGCGGAGGTATCTATACGAAGGCAGCCGATGTAGGAGCTGACCTTGTAGGTAAAGTTGAGGCCGGAATACCGGAAGATGATCCTCGTAACCCTGCAACAATCGCTGATAATGTGGGAGATAACGTGGGTGACGTGGCCGGAATGGGGGCTGACTTATATGAATCTTATTGCGGTTCTATACTTGCGACGGCGGCTTTAGGGGCTGCTGCGTTTATCTATTCGGGGGATACTGTGATGCAATTTAAGGCAGTTATTGCTCCGATGCTTATTGCTGCGGTTGGAATCCTGTTATCAATTATTGGTATTTTTTCCGTGCGCACAAAAGAGAATGCAACGATGAAGGATCTACTAAAGTCCCTCTCTTTTGGTACTAACCTGAGTTCCCTGCTTATTGTTTTCGCAACTTTCCTTATACTCTGGTTATTACAATTAGAAAATTGGTTTTATATTTCCTGGGCAGTGGTTGTCGGCCTTGTTGTAGGGATTATAATTGGTCGTTCTACTGAGTATTACACATCCCAATCGTATCGCCCTACACAAAAACTTGCGGAAAGCGGAAAAACAGGACCTGCCACGGTAATTATTTCCGGTATTGGTATTGGAATGCTTTCGACCGCTATTCCTGTTATTGCAGTTGTAGTAGGTATAATAGCTTCCTACTTGTTGGCTTCAGGATTTGATTTCAATAATGTCGGTATGGGACTTTACGGTATAGGGATTGCTGCTGTAGGTATGCTCTCTACATTAGGAATAACTTTGGCAACAGATGCTTACGGACCTATTGCTGATAATGCCGGAGGTAATGCTGAAATGAGCAAACTCGGACCTGAAGTGCGTAAACGTACGGATGCTCTCGACTCTCTCGGCAACACAACCGCTGCAACAGGAAAAGGATTTGCAATTGGTTCTGCTGCTCTTACCGGACTTGCCCTGTTGGCATCTTATATTGAAGAGATACGTATTGGACTTACAAGACTTGAAATGACTGAGCTAATTATGCCGAATGGGGCTGTTGTGGAGTTAGGGAAGGCTACATTCGTAGACTTTATGAATTACTACGATGTAACGTTGATGAATCCTAAAGTGCTTTCCGGTATATTCCTGGGCAGTATGATGGCATTTTTATTCTGCGGACTGACTATGAATGCAGTAGGAAGAGCCGCATCCCATATGGTAGATGAAGTTCGCCGCCAATTCCGTGAAATAAAGGGCATTTTGACAGGAGAATGCGACCCGGATTATGAATCTTGTGTAGCTATCTCCACTAAAGGCGCACAACGTGAAATGGTATTACCTTCTGTTATTGCGATTATTGCTCCTATCTTAGCAGGTGTTATTTTTGGAGTTCCGGGAGTTATTGGTTTACTAATCGGAGGTCTTAGCTCCGGCTTCGTGTTGGCTATATTTATGGCAAACTCTGGGGGGGCGTGGGATAATGCAAAAAAATATGTGGAAGAAGGAAATTTCGGAGGCAAAGGAAGTGAAGTACATAAAGCAACTGTAGTAGGAGATACCGTAGGTGATCCATTTAAAGATACTTCAGGTCCCAGCCTTAACATACTTATCAAATTAATGAGCATGGTAGCAATTGTTATGGCTGGTCTTACAGTTGCCTGGAGCTTATTTTAATTAATAATGTAATACAAAATTTTGTGGAGTAAGAAAGTATGCTATAATATCCTGTTATAGGATATGGAGTCTGTAATCTACTCCACAAAATTACCGGACTAAACAGCTTTTTTTGACTAATCTTCAAATATAATGGACTTTTAGGTCTAAATATGAATTCTGAGTATTCTCTTAGTATGCATTTTTAATTCCACCTATCACCGGTTTCAGTAATTCTCTTAAAAAACGCAGGCTTAAAAACCTATCTCCTTAAACCTTTTTTTACGCAATAATATTATGTAGCTTTGTAAAAAATTACATCAAACTATGACACGGACAAATTTATTATTTGCATTACTATTAATAGTATGCATTTCTGGAAAAGCACAAAATTCAGCAACAGTTTATGACGGATCAGTATGGAATAAAGGTGATGCACTTACGGTAGGATATCATTACTTTGCATCTATTGAATACGTAGGTATTAAGGAAAAAATTATTAATGAGCAAGGAAAAGCAGAATATATTCATCCCAAAGAAGAAAATATTCTGTTTAGTAAATTGATTATTGAAGATTTTATCACTCCGGACGGAACCGATATTTTTTTTAATACAAATCAAGTTGCAGTAGCAAAAAGCAATTCAGGAAGAACTTATTGTATCGAAATAGATAGAGCTATTGAAAAAGGTGAAATAGTCAGTTCACTACCGCAAACTCTTTATGAAGATGCTACATTTTTAAGTAATGAAATGCTTATGGCATGTCTAATACGAGTGAATGGGTTTGAAATAACCAACGATATCTTCCTTCGTTATCTGGGTTGTATAGATAAACAGCTTGAGTGGTTATGTATGGCCGATGAATTTGAACTTCATAAAGCAAAGAAAAAATACATGCCTGTTCTCCATGAAATGATAGATAATTTTGACTTCTCAAAGATATATTATGTAAAAACGGATTTTATTATGGAACAATATGATTTCGATGCCAATGGTTACCGGCTTGTGCTTTTCCCAGATGTAGAAACACTTCTACCGTATGGCAAGGATTATGTTTTTGCAGTTGAAGTAAATCAAGATAAATTTGGTATTCTGCCATTACGCATGGAAGATGGTGAAAAGATCAATAAACGTCGTAAGGGATTAGGCAGATATGGCTATGCTCATGGAACTACTTTTGGTAAATTTTATTTTAAACTACTGGATATACGTCCAAATATACCTTTGGGTAAGAATATGAGAGAAAGTAAAATTAGGGAAATAGCATATCGTAAAAAAGTGGTTAGCGTAGAACTGATAGGGCTTGAAGTCTATGATTATCATCATTGTGAGTATAATTTTATTGGTAAAGTTTCAAAATAAAAGTTTTGATTACCATTCTCTTTCTTGTAAACAGTTCTCAAATATATATCCGGAAATAAATAAAGAGTACTGATAGAATAAAAATAGTACCTTTGTATTCACTAATTTAAGTGCTGATGTTATTACCATATTTGCATGAAAACACAATAGAAGCCGGATGTGACGAAGCCGGGCGTGGTTGTCTTGCAGGTGCTGTATATGCAGCAGCTGTAATTTTACCACCGGATTTTGAAAATGATCTTTTAAATGACTCTAAGCAACTAACAGAAAAACAACGTTATCTACTTCGGGATGTAATTGAAAAAGAAGCCGTTGCCTGGGCTGTGGGCGTTGTGTCTCCGTCAGAAATAGATAAGATAAATATTTTGAATGCTTCTTTCCTGGCAATGCATCGCGCAGTTGACCAACTTAAGATTCGTCCTCAGCATTTGCTTATTGACGGGAATCGTTTTAAGAAGTATTCCGATATTCCTCATACTACAATTATAAAAGGAGATGGGAAATATCTTTCTATAGCCGCCGCCTCTATTTTAGCAAAGACATATCGCGATGATTATATGAATAAACTTCACGAAGAATTGCCGATCTATGATTGGTGCAAAAATAAGGGATATCCTACAAAGAAGCATCGCGAGTCTATTAAGTTAAATGGGACTTCGCAATACCATCGTATGTCTTTTAATTTATTGGGAGATAGTCAGTTAGTGTTGGCGTTTTAACAGTTATATCTTCCTTTTTTTAATGTTTTGTTATGACATGTGGCTTTCTCTATGTTTAATATTTAGAATATGTGTAATTTGTTTTTTCGAGAACGCTAGATATTCTTTTTAAGTAGGGTTAATAGCTCTTTATGTACCATAATCAAAATTTTACTGATACAATGATTTTTTTAATTTCGTTTGGATTATTAATATAAAAGTCATATAATTGTACCCCATTATATAATAATTTATTATTTAGATATCCCTAATTATCATTAACCCATTTATTATTAGTTTATTAGACTATGAAATACCCCCTCTTTATTACATTAATCCTCCTTTTCTCTTTATCAGCTTCTGCCCAGCACATTCTGGAAAAATCACATACGATTATGCGCAATAAAGATAAATTGGTTAAACAACAGGTAGAATATAAACTTCCAGGGGCCTCGGGTGAGGATATATTTTGGGATTTTAGTGAGCAAAAACCTGTAGATAAAGCGTATAAAATAGAATATTTTTCGTTTTCTGAAGATTCAACTATTATCGGGCGTGAACACCGTACACTTTACAAATACAAATTGAATGGTGATTCACTTTTTTGTATAGGATATCAGAATTCAACTAGTTTAATTAATCATATTCGTCCGGAACTACTCCTATCTTTCCCACTTCGCTATCAAAATCAAATACAGGATTATTTTTATGGAGAAGGAGAGTATAGTGGACAACTAGAATTGGTAATTCAGGGACTTGTAACAACTACGGTCGATGCTTACGGTAAAATGATCCTTCCCGGATCGGACACATTAAACTATGTTCTCCGTTTGCATTCTGTAAAAAGAGTAATAGAGAAAACCCGTCCGCTAGAATATGATAGACAAGAAATAAAGACCGCTGTTGATGTTGATAGTATAAATTATTACCTAAATACAGACAGCGTTATTTATCAAATAGAAACTTACCGTTGGTATGCTGATGGTTACCGGTATCCAGTCTTTGAAACAGTACAAATGAGTACTTATAAAAATAACGAGTCTGTGAGTAACTCAAATACAGCTTTTTATTATACTCCCGAAGAACAGTATTACGGGCTAAAAAATGATTCTGAAAATACTGCAAGAAGAGAGCAGCTTGTGGAAGAGGAGCGTAAAAGAAAAGAATTGCAGAAAAATGAGAGCAGGCAACCCAAAGATGAGAAACCCGTTTCATTGGATGACAAAATAAAGTATAATATATTTCTTGATGATAATAACAATTCCATTACAATAGATTACCAACTATATGAAAACGCAGAAATATCAATTCTCCTTTATGATATGCAGGGAAGGATATTAGAGAGGTACCCTAGGGTAATGCAACATGTGGACTCATATACACGAACCATCTCTTTAAATGAATATCCGCCAGGAGATTATCTGCTCAGCATTGTTGTCGATACACAGGTGATTAGTAGAAAAATTGCTAAAAGCAGATAACAAAATATACAGGAAAACATAAAAACAAAATTAGTAATGATACGCAATTTATTCTTTCTTTTTGTTCTGTCGGTTTTTAGTTGCTATGTGCATGGACAAGACATGATGCTAACAAGAAGTAATTTTATAAGTAATCTTCAAATCAATAATTCTTCCCGAAATTATGTTACTACAATTCTTCCTTTAGTGCCAACTTCGGATATTAATAATTTATCTGATACTGAAGCTTTAAATACGATCCAGTATTTTGACAAATTAGGTCGGCTTACCCAAACCATTCAGATAGGTGCGTCTCCAGATGGCTCCGATATTGTAGCTATGCAAGGATATGATGAATGTGGCCGTCCTGATAAAGAATGGCAACCTATTGCTATGCCAAATAATAGTGGAAATTTTGTTGGTGGCTTTGATTCATGGGCTTATGATTTTCACGATGATTGGGATCCATATAATAGAACATTTTATGAAGCATCACATTCAGGAAGAGTAATTAATCAGATAGGAGCAGGAGAGGAATGGCATTCTCTTGATAAAGGAATAACTATCGATTATTTGACCAATGACCAGACAGAAGTGCTTTCTGTAAGATATTATTCTGTCGATCAGTATGGACGTCTGGTTACAAAAGGAAAGCATCCTACAGGTGAATTATATGTAAAGAAAATAACTGATGAAGATGGAAATCAGCAATATGAGTTTACTGATAAAATAGGACGATTAATATTGCATCGTAAAAGGCTGGATAGAGAAAATGTAGATACCTACTATGTCTATGATGACCTTGACAGACGCCGTTACGTACTTTCCCCTTTAGCATCGGATGGTACAGCCAATAATGGTACTTACAATACTAATCCGGGGTATACACTTGATTTGTATGCTTACTATTACAAATACGACCATCGGGGGCGTTGCATAGAAAAAAAACTGCCTGGTGCAAGACCAATCTATTATGCATATGATAAATCAGATAGATTGATTTATTCCCAAACAGGTAACCAACGGGATAACAACACTTGGACAGTCAATAAGTATGACATTTTGGGACGTTTACTTTACTCCTCCGAATACAAGGCACCTGCTGTAACTGGAAATTATGTCTGTGAATTAGTAAAAGACCTTATCGTAACGGAAGAGTTCTTATCTGCATCCGGATATAATCCCAATGAAATGGAAGACACCGGCTATAGTGATAACTACACAGCATTCGAATTTTTAAGGTTGTTAACAGTCAATTATTATGATGACTATTCATTTCTGGATAAACTCCCTGCCGATTCCCGGGAAAGATTAAAATTGAAAAGCGGTTACTCCAATCAATACGATAATGCAAAAGGCTTGCTTACAGGTAAGCGTGTTTATCTGCTTAATGACCCTTCTCGATATATTGTCACTGCTTATTATTATGATGACAAAAAGCAGATAGTTCAGGAGAGAAGTACAAATATAATGCATGGGTATGATATTCAATACCATTTGTATGATTTTTCAGGTAAATTAAAGAAAACCCTCAAAGAACATTTTGCAGATAATATTGATGATCCTTATGATGAGTATTATATATCGGAATTATATGAATATAACTATGATCACGCTAACCGATTGACTCACACTTATCATCAGGATATGGCTTGGCAGCAACGGGTATTATTATCAGAGAATGAATATGATGCCATAGGTCGTCTTAGTACAAAGAAAAGACACAACGGAGAAGAATTATCTACGTATAAATATAACATAAGGAACTGGCCTACTCAAATTCGAATTGGAGATTTTACTCAGCATATCTATTACAATTCGAATCCCAAGAATCAGAATCTATGTTATAATGGCAATATATCTGCTTGTAACTGGACATATGGAGGAAAAACTAGTGGCTATTTATATAAGTATGATAATTTAGACAGATTGAAATCTGCTTTATGTTATTATGGGACGAATATGGCTTCTGAGATAGAAGATTACGAAGAGAGTTTTGATTATGACAAGCATGGAAACATTCTGCGTCTGAAACGTACATCTCCTCCTTATGGAGCTTTAGATGATTTAGAAATGTCTTATTCTGGTAATCGACTACTATTTATCTATGACGGATCAGGAAATCATAATCGTTACGATCTTAAAGAATATAAAGGTTCAGAAAACGAACCGGGGATATTTGGGTATGATAATAATGGTAATCGATTTATGGATACGGATTGTGGAATAGTTGCAACCTGCTATAATTTATTAAATTTACCAGACACAATACAGTTTGAAAATGGTAATCAGATAATAAACACTTACGGGGCTGATGGAAGAAAGTTCAGAACCGATTATATTACTTCCAAGCTTCCTGTTGTAGTTCCCTTGTTAACGGTGATGCAATGGGATCTCAGAAGTGATGATATATACCGGAATACAAAATTATATCTTGGTGATTATCATTACAACTTGAGTCGGGAAGAGTTTCAAGATGTATTGATCTTTGATAGGAGCCTTACTCCGGAAGGTTATTATAGAGGTGGGCGTGATTATGAATATTATCGCAAGGATTACTTAGGTAATAATAGGGAGATCTGGAGTTCAAGGGACAAGTCAATATATCAACGGATACAATACTATCCTAGTGGTTTACAGTGGTTTGAGAGCTATTATCCTAATCGGCAGAACTTTAAATTTGGTGGAAAAGAGTTCATTCAGATGCATGGGTATGATAGATATGATTTTGTCGGTAGAACATATTACTCGGCTGTAATGAGTTTCGATCAGATGGATCCGATGGCGGAAGATTATTATGATATAAGTCCGTATGCGTATTGCATGAATAATCCGGTAAAATATGTTGATCTGGATGGCCTGGATCCTAGAAACTTTAAAGATTGGATTAAATTTGGAGGAAATTTATGGAAGGCCGTTAACGCAAATGTAAGTGTAGGTTTGCAATTTTCTTTGGAAACACAATTTGGTTCTACTCCTATAGGATTTGAAGCAAATGTAGGTTCTGTCGATTTATTTGGAATAAAAGACGGGACAATTTTTACTCCTATGAATTCTGACAAATCAGAATTCAGAACTGGAGCAGAAATTGGAATTGGAGTTTTTGGAGGAGGGACTCAAGAAACAATAAAAACCGAAGATGGTCAAAAAATATACGAAAATAAGGGATATATTGGTACCGCACTTGGGGAAGTTGAAAAAACTAAAACTACTCCAATAAATGATTATTACCAGAAAATCGGCCCCACAACAAGTGAAACAAATACCAGAGTACCAGATATAGGATATAAAGCTAAATTTGTAGTTGGAGCAGAAGCTAGTTTTGATTTAAATAAAGCATGGGAGGCTCTTAAAACATTAATATTTGAATAAAATGTTATTTATTAAAATTCGAATTTTACTATTTTTTCTATTGGGACTAATTTTTTTATTATGTTTTATATTTTCGATTATAGAATCTGATGATGAGCATTTAGTCCATTTCTTTTTAGGAAGTGTTATTTTTACATTAATAGGATTTCGTTTAAAAAACATTTATAAATTATGAATAAGCAAAACATGTTAGATACAAGAATTAAAGGATGGATAATTGATCTTCTTCCCATTTTTATAATTGGCATGCCCTTAATACTTTTTTCATTACTAACTAAACTTTATGACAATCTAATTTTTATGAATTTTGTTATATCTGTGATTTACTGTTATATAATTTGTAAGGACTTACCAGCTGGACAAAGTTATGGGAAATTTGAAAATAATATGAAAATAGTAACTATAGATAATAATTCTCCTACATCTATACAGCTAATATCCAGAAATATTATACTCCTTTTTATATTACCAATTGAAATAATCGTAACTTTAATTTCCCCTGAAAAAAGAATTGGAGATATATTATGTAGAACAAAAGTAATTATAAACCATGATATTAAAAGTAATAGATGGTATCTCCCAAAAAGTAAAATTCTTATGGTATTTATAACATTTATATGTGTATTCCTAATATGTTGTATGACTTCTAAAATACTGTATGAGTCGAGTAATCTTATGAAACTTTTTTATTCTTAACGTTACTTTTAGCTAAGAAGTGAAATGGCATGATAAAATTATTAAGAAAATAAATTGTTTAAAGCAAGAGATAGTTATATTGAGTAAATAATTAAAATATTTTTTTAATCATGAAGAACTTCTTTATTATATATTTTATATTAATATTATTCAATAGTTGTAATTCTATTAATAACAACTCTTTTTTAAAAAAAGCAATAGATAATGATGCAAATATTTGTCCTCTTATACATACTAACGACTCTAATATTATACTGATATGCTGTCCTTCAAGTATTTTGGTAGAAGAAGTAGAAAAGAACAATCTAGCAAAAGCCCAAGAAATCGTTTATCAATCATTATTAAGTAATAAATCAATTTTGGTATCTAAAAAATTCTATTTTGATATGAAATCTTTTATGATCAAAGGAGATATGAAAATGGATAGTATCTACCAGAACTATGGTGTGTCCGGCTTATTTAAAACTTATTTTAATAAAAAAGAATGGGAAAGAGGTTATTATATTATTAAAAATGAAAAAGAAAGATTTATATCTTCACAAGAAGATTCCTATCCCGCATTTGGATTAGACCATAACGATTATTATATGTCATTCTTGTTGGCGAAACATAATATATTTTTAACATTAGTATCATGGGATCATATTTTGACTATTCTAATAGATAAAAATAGTTCAGATATGAGTAAAGTTAAAAAATAAATAATATATATTAACATAAAATTAGTTGGTTTCTATTTTGGATAATTAGTTTAGATAAACTTTATAATTTTCAAAGGCATTAGAAAAATGAAGTTATTATGTTTATAAAAAGGGTTAAGTTGAAAAACACACAATAAAATATTTTATTCTAATGGACTCATTAAATGAGCAAATTGTAGGAAAAGATTTTCCTCAGGTTTATAAATTTATAAAAGGTTATGATCCCGATGCCCCAAGAGTAATTTGTAGCCTATATAAATATTATGATCATTTTCCTAAGTACATTCCAAAACTGGATGGTCTTATGCTTTCCTTATCATTATAAATAATAAAATTTACAGTCTTATATCTACTAAATCTTACATTACAAAACATGAGAAATTTATATTTGAAAATCAATTTATTCTTAACAGGAACTTTTATTTTTTCTTTAGCATATTCTAATGATAATTATCAAAGTAAACTTCCTACCTACATCCCCGCATCTCCCACAGTTAGTTCATTAACAACTTATGCGGATTATCCGGTATCCCATTATACTGGCCTTCCTAATATATCTATTCCTATTTATGAAATAAACATTGATGGATATACATTACCTATATCTTTAAGCTATCATGCTTCGGGAGTTAAAGCTGCACAAGAAGCATCTTGGGTAGGGCTTGGCTGGTCGCTTAGCGCCGGGGGCGTAATTTCACGTACAGTAAAATGTGCAGATGATTTTCTGGAGTATTCTACACCTGATATTCTTTATGGATACTATAATGGTCCGGAAGTGAATGATCCTTATTCTGAAAGTCTCTATAAAACGAGACTTACTCTTACTGGTTCTGAACCTGTCCTAATAGCCGATTCTGAACCAGATATTTTTAGCTATTCACTCCCACACGAAAGCGGTAAATTTCTGTTGGATAAATCAAGAGGAGCAGCTCTTTTTAATAAAAGCAGTAATATTAAGGTAGAAGTTTTAACGGAAAAGAATAAAAAATATTTTAAACTGATTGCAGCAGATGGTACGGAATATTTATTTAAAGAATATGAAACCACACGCTTGTATGGACGTAGTGGATCTATGAACAGGAATCTGAATAACGCTACTAAATATGATGAAGATGTAAATAATAATACTCTGTGGTATTCGATGAATTTGAAATATACTTCCAGTTGGTTCCTCTCTCAAATAACTACTCCAACTAAAAGAATAATCTCCTTCACATATGCTAAAGAAATATACGTAGCTCCTACGCAGGAGAACTGTGTAAAATATAATGTATTGGATTTCAACGGACTTGGTTTATGTGGCCCAGGCACTAATGCTATATATTCCTGTAGTAAAGCTATTATTGAAAACTTGCGCTTATCTAAAATTACATGGGATGGAGGTCATATTGATTTCAATTGTAGCTCGCGCGAAGATCAAGTAGGTGAAACTGCATCTATGGCACCTTTAAAGTTACATTCCTTAAGAGTGTATAATAAAAAAGGCGCATGTGTTAAAGGCTATGATTTTCACTATGACTATTTCAATAATTATTATAAAGGAAGTTACGAACATGTATTTAAACGCTTGAAACTAAATAAGCTATCAGATGTCTCAGATACGAATAATCAGCATCAGTTTACTTATAATGAAGGATATTTACCTGCTAAAAATTCTAAAAACACTGACTTCTGGGGCTATTATAATGGTAAGTCATTTGAATCTGAGTATTATTGTACAGTTACATACAACGGAAAATCATATAAAGGAGCAGACAAAGCTTCCAAATTTAATTATATGAAAATAGCCAGTCTGCAATCAATAACTTATCCTACGGGTGAAAAAATCAATCTTACCTATGAAGCCAATAGATACAGAGTACCTTACTCTTCATCAGGTGGTGCAGTATTGGAGACTCAAAGTCTTGGGTTTAATGTAGCCAAATATCATCAGGATGAGGTAGCTCTCGATTATCCGGAATATAAAATAGATACTGTAAAGTTTGACCGTACAACAACAATTAAAATGTGGGGCTGGGCTGAAAATTTACCATGTCGCAAAGATCCTGATATTCTATATGATCATGTTGATGGCTTTCCTAGCTTTAAAGTGAGTAAAGTGAGTAAATTTGGTAATGAAACTAAAATTGATTTCCCTATTCCAGGCGAATTAGAAACTAACTGTTCGTATGATTTTCCAGTGATCACTTACTCCCTTGCTCCCGGTACCTATATTTTCGAAGCTTTTGGAAAAGCAAAGGATGTTATTTTTAGCTTTACTGTTCAATATGATAAACTTGTTGATCATACGAATGAAATAGTAGAAGGTGGAGGGCTACGAATAGCGCGACTTTCAGGAACTCACGAAAGAATATTTGAGTATTCCGAAGGAAAACTACTGATAGTTCCTACACTCCATTACTTAAGTACTAATAGTTGCATAAATGATCATACAACTACTGAAAATACATCTTACCTTGTACAGGTAGCTGAATGTACCATACCTATGTATACTTTTCAACATGGTAATTCTATAGGATATAGTAGCGTTACTGAATCCAACAAATCATATAAAACTATTTATAAATTTCATAATAATAGAGAAACTTCATCAAGCAGTCATCCATTTATGCCAACTGATATTGATTATGAAAATGGATTACCAATATCCATAGAATATTACAAAGGACAGAAACAATTATTAAAGCGGATCAATTATGAATATGGGAATTTGCTCTCATCTACAAAAATATATGGATTTATTTTTAACTCATCTTACATATTCCCTTATAATTATTTAATTAATACACCTTATAAAGTTAAGGAAACAACTGTTGAATATGAAGATAATAACAACATTATTACTGAAAAGAGATTTGAATATAATAACTACCTGCAACCTATTTCCGAAATAATTAGACAAAGCGAAAATACTTATCAATATAAAATGTTATATCCTACAGATTTGAGTGATCCTATAAGCCGGGAGATGGTAGTCAAAAATCAAATTAATAAACCTATTGAATCTATTCTCATAAAAAATGATAAGGTAATTAAAGGGAAAAAGTTAGATTACAAAAAAAATGGTGAAATGTATGTTGTTGAAAAAGAGTCTGTATTAGAATTAACGCAACCACTTGATATTAAAAATTATAAAAACTCTTACATACAAGAGTTAAGTTTTGCTCATTATAATGAAAATGGTAAACCTATGCAGGTGTCGAATAAGTATGAAACCATTGTATATTTATGGGGATACAGTGGTGTGTACCCTGTGATTGAAATTAAAAATTGCACCTATGAAAAAGTTCAAAATGTATTAGGTACAAGCTTTATTAACTCCTTATGTAATAAAGCCGTACCAGATATTAATGATATGATAAAACTAAATACGTTGCGAGATAGGTACCCCAATTCTTTTGTGACCACTTTTAGTTATAATCCTTTGGTAGGAGTAATTAGTGTTACTGATCCGCGTAATGTAACTACCTATTATGAATATGACTCTTCTAATCGACTCTATGAAAGCTATTCGTTGAAAAATGGGAAAAAGGAAATTCTTGAGCACCATGATTATCATTATTATAATAAATAATTTTTCATGCTTACAAAAGGTAATGGGGAGCTAAAATCCCCATTATTATTTTTAAAATAAGCCTCTTACCATTAACTCTTGATCTAAAGTGTATCTGGTTTTTCTATATAATACAATAATAAATTGGCCATTTTTTGACTAATTTTGTTTTTCTCTTTAATAAGGTAGTTCTTCCTCTTACACCCCCTTCCTTCAACCTCTTCTTTTAGAATAACCCCTCATTTATTATTGATCTCCTTAGTTCTTTATTTTATTCAAATATCGTTACACTTATTTCCTTTTTGGACCAATATTCTTGGTTACTCTCATCGATTATCTTAAGTAACCTGGTCATCCATTTTAAGTACTCTAGTGTACCCATCCTAAGTACCCTAGTCATGTGTCCTGAGTACTCAAGATGACCGATTAGAGTACTTAAGATTTTTAACCATGAAAAATAGCCTCCACAAGCCTTTTGAGAGGAGGCGAAATTGTTTATTTTGTTGTTGTAAAATGCATTGCTATATAACATTTTTCAAATGGTTTTAAGATAATATTTTACAGTGTAGTGATTAAATAGCGAAACTGTTTATTTTAAGTGTAATAGTGTATCACACTATAGGTATTTTAGGCTATCAAAACGTATATTACCTTACTTGTTTTCAACTTAATAGCTGTTTTTTTCGTACCTTTGCATCCGAAAAAATAATAGTCAGATTTCAGAAATTAAAATAAAATTAGATAATTATGAGCAAAAAGGCCCTTTTAATGATTCTCGACGGGTGGGGAATTGGTAACCATTCAAAAGCAGATGTTATTTATAATACTCCAACTCCTTACTGGGACTATTTAGTAAAAACATATCCTCACTCACAGCTTCAGGCAAGTGGTGAGAATGTTGGCTTACCAGACGGGCAGATGGGTAACTCAGAAGTAGGACACCTTAATATTGGTGCGGGACGCGTAGTTTATCAGGATTTGGTAAAAATAAACCGTGCATGTACAGATAATAGTATTATGCAAAACCCGGAAATAATTTCGGCTTTTACTTATGCAAAAGAAAACGGAAAGAATATCCACTTTATGGGGCTTACTTCAGATGGTGGAGTACATAGCTCTTTAGAACATTTATTCAAACTTTGTGATATCTCGAAAGAATATAACATTGAGAATACTTTTATCCATTGTTTTATGGATGGTCGTGACACTGACCCTAAGAGTGGCAAAGGCTTTATCGAACAGTTGGATGCTTATACACAGAAGAGTGCAGGAAAAATTGCTTCTATCATCGGCCGTTACTATGCCATGGACCGTGACAAACGTTGGGAACGTGTAAAAGAAGCTTATGACTTATTGGTAAATGGTGTTGGTAAGAAGGCTGATAATATGATTCAAGCCATGCAGGAGTCTTATGATGAGGGTGTTACCGACGAATTCATCAAACCTATTGTAAATGCAAATATTGATGGTACAATTAAAGAAGGGGATGCAGTAATATTCTTTAATTATCGTAATGACCGTGCTAAAGAATTGACTATTGTACTGACTCAACAGGATATGCCTGAGCAAGGTATGCACACAATTCCAGATCTTCACTATTACACTATGACTCCTTATGATGCATCTTTCAAAGGGTTACATATTCTTTTTGATAAAGAAAATGTGGTGAATACGCTGGGTGAATATCTTGCAAATCAAAACAAAAGCCAGTTGCACATTGCCGAAACAGAAAAGTATGCACACGTGACATTTTTCTTTAATGGAGGACGTGAAGAACCTTATGAAGGGGAAGAACGTATTCTGGTAGCTTCTCCCAAAGTTGCCACTTATGATTTAAAGCCAGAAATGAGTGCTTACGAAGTAAACGAGAAACTGGTAGAAGCTATCAACCAAAATAAATTTGATTTTATTGTTGTAAACTATGCAAATGGTGATATGGTAGGCCACACCGGTGTTTACGAAGCAATAGAAAAAGCGGTGAAAGCCGTAGACTCTTGTGTGAAAGATACCATTGAAGCTGCTAAAGCCAATGGATATGAAGCAATCATTATTGCGGATCACGGTAATGCAGATAATGCTGTAAACGCAGACGGAAGCCCTAATACGGCTCACTCCCTAAATCCTGTTCCTTGTATTTATGTGACTGAAAATAAAGATGCAAAAGTGGAAAATGGCCGTTTGGCTGATGTTGCTCCTACTATTTTGAAAATCATGGGACTACCTGTGCCTGAAGAGATGACAGGAAAAATATTGATTAAATAAGTTATTTTTACTCTCACAAAGAAGACTATCTATAAATTGCTTAAATGCATTTAATATCAGATAGTCTTTTTTGTATTTTACTTAATATATTATGATTCAGATTGATGATACACTCATCAGCCTTGATCTTCTGACAGAGAAATTTCTTTGTAATCTGGATGTTTGTAAAGGTGAATGTTGTGTAGAAGGTGATGCTGGTGCGCCTTTAGAGAAAGAAGAAGTAGCAGAGATAGAGAGGGTTCTTCCTTTGATATGGAATGATCTTTCACCAGAGGCTAAAGAAATAATTGATAAACAAGGAGTTTGCTATAAGGATTGGGACAATGATCTGGTTACTTCTATTGTAAATGGTAAAGATTGTGTTTTTACCTGTTACGATGATAAAGGTGTATGCTATTGTGCAATAGAGAAAGCTTATCGTGAAGGTAAAACCTATTTCTACAAGCCTGTTTCATGCCATCTTTATCCAGTGCGTATCCAGAATTATTCTGGTTTCCAAGCTGTCAATTATCATAAGTGGAATGTTTGTAAAGGTGCTGTGCTTATGGGACAGAAAGAAAATGTGCCTTTATACAAGTTTTTGAAAGTACCTTTGATACGTAAGTTTGGGGAAGCCTGGTATGAGCAGTTGGAGATTGCTGCTGAAGAACTGAAAGGACAATATAAGTAATAAAATCATATTAATGGAATGAAATAGAGCACATATATAAATTATAATTAGCTAAAGATATAAGTAATATTTATATAATAATAATTTAATAATTTATAGGTAGAGAAAATATTAATATATAAATAATCTAATGCGTAAATTTAAAGAGCTATGAAATTAATATCTTATTTGGTAAAAAATATTTTTCTCTTAGCGATTATCACGGACTTTCTCTATAAAAATTAGTTTATTATTTTCGTAAATTGGTATATAATTAGGAAATTAATTTTTATTGTTAAATTTATGGCATAATCCTCTCAATAAGATTTTGTTAAAATTTGCTCTGTTTTTTTAGAAATGAGCAAGCTCAATCTGTGCGTGTTATATATAAGCAAGTTGTTTGTAAAAAAGGATTATATTCAAACGCAAACAATAAAGATATAATTCTATCATATATCATATATTATTAACAGTGGTAATAATTATATATTTTAGTGATAAAGTATAACCTTGTCTGTTACAATATTCGAGAATTAAGGTAATAGGAAGTAAGGATTATAGGAATTAAAAACGTTAATATTGAATATGCTTTTCTACAATTATGAAAACGAGAAATTTATAGTGATTACAAAACAAATATTTATTCTACCAATTAAGGGATTACAGCTACAATAAATAACCAGGCAAAACATAAAATAGCATTATGAATACTAAAGATAAAATAGGGTATATTATAATTTGTATTTTTATTTTTCATTCATGTTCAAATCCAAATAGTTTAGATAAAAAGCAATTAGGAAAGATCGATTTTTTTTTAGAAGAATACCCAGATAGTGCTTTGCTATTATTAAAATCTTTAGAAAAATCTGATGTGAACAAATTCTCAGAAGAAGAGTACAACAAATATTTTCTTTTAAGAACTATTGCTAAAGATAAAAATGATTTAGATATATCTGTTGATACAATATTATTTAATGTAACAACTTATTATCATATCAAAAATGATTTATATAATGAGATAAGATCTCTTTTTTACTCAGGGCGTGTCAGTCAAGTAAAAGGAGATTATGAAGAAGCTATGATATATTATCTGAAAGCGGAAAATTTGGCTTTAAAGCTGGAGGGGAATAGTAAATTAAAAGGTTTTATCGAATCATATATTGGTGATTTGCTTTTAGATGAGTTATCTGTCCGTGAAGCTATAAAGCGTTACAAAAAAGCTCTTATATATTTTAATAGTTCTGGAAGTCATAGAAATGAAATAATAACTTATAATCAAATAGGTATTTGTTATTCTATAAATGAATTTGCCATTGATTCTTCAGCATATTATTTTCAAAAAGGAATTAATTTAGCAGATAAAATAGCCGATCGAAATTTGCAAATGACTTCTCGCCATAACTTAGGATTGACATGGGAAGGAGCATCGCAACCTGATTCTTCGATTTTTTATCTACACAAGGCTTTAAAATATTCAAATGATGAAAAAGATACACTCAAAATTTATTTTAATATAGCAAGGATATATAGTGATTATAATATAGATTCTACAGGTTATTATATTAATCAAATTGAGAAGTTGAATATTGAAAAGTCAGATTATTATATAGTTGAAAGTATAAATTCTTTAAAATCAAAAATACTTAAACAAACAGGTGATTATGAAGAGGCTTTACTTTTATTGGAAAATTTTATTATTTACATGCATAATAAATTTGATAGCTATAAAGATAAGCAAATACTTGAGATACAAGAAAAATATAACTTTGAAAGACAAGAAAACGAAAATCATGAAAGGCTTATTTTTTGGCAAAGATTGCTTATTGGGCTCTTAATTTTAGTTATACTATTTATTGTAATAGGAGTTTTTCTATTTATAAAATCGAAGAATAATGAAAAAGCGTTGGAAGAGGCAAATGAAAAGATTGCATTATTTGATGAAATGGTCGAAATTTATAATAAAAAGGAAGATACACTTAAGTCTACACTACTACGTCATTTTGATATTTTAAAAAAAGCAGCATTAGTAGATATTTTTCTAAAAAAGGGGATAAAGATAATGGGCAAAAGATTCTTAAAAAATTCAACGAAATTATTTATGGACAAGAAAAACTTGATTGGCATATATTGTATGATACTATGAATAAACTTTATAATGGAAAATTAGATGCTTTACGGAATTCGAGGCCACAACTTGACGATATTGACTTTAAAATTTGCTGTTTGAATTATGCGGAATTTTCACGTACAGAAATATCAATTTTACTTGGGCTCTCTCTAAGTACTGTTACAGCAAGACGATCTTCTATAAGGAAGAAATTAGGTGTTGAAGAATATGGAAGTATTAGTGATTTTATTAAATATAATATTAAAACAGATATATGAAAAAAGTAACACTAGCAATATTTTAATTAGCTGAATGTTAGGTGGTAATAACTATAAACATTTTCAAAAAGTAACATCTACGTAATTAGCTATTTCAGTTTTATATATTCTTCAATACTTTTGTGAAAAAGTTTAATTAAATATATAAAATTATGATCAGAAAAATGTTACTTATTTTTGTAT
>PPYE01758661.1_pt1 | contig 48473 bp, 31 predicted proteins | sample 1559881 | NCBI WGS metagenome assembly PPYE01 (sample SAMN08240022, study PRJNA423297) | Human gut metagenome, whole genome shotgun sequencing project.
CAAACAGCAGCAAAAACACTTCAGCCCACACCGCCCCCCTCACCATAACACACCCCTTTATCCCCTCTCAAGAGGGGAATCCGACACACCATCAAGCCTCTCATTACCAACAAGAAAACAGTGTCCAAAACTCCCCTCTCCAGAGGGGAAACACAACTCTCAAAAAACTCATTTTCAATCAAAAAGAACGCAGCGCCCCAATCTCCCCTCTTGAGAGGGGCCAGGGGTGTGTGACGCCCAAGCATAGCCACCTAAAAATAAAAATGGTCTCTGAAACTTAACAGATGCTTCCTATCATTATCAAAATCCAACAGACCACACCTCAAAAAATATCCCAACCTAAACAGTGTTCCTCGTTGTCACACCTATGCACAATCACGTCAATATAAGATAAAAACAGCGTTGCCATCTATTCCGATGACAACGCTGTTCCTATAAATCAAGTTTCAAATTTCCTTATTTCCTCAACAATTGCTCTATCTCAGCCACATTGGCACGCAAAGTCTTATCCGTTTCTATCTGGTCTGTAATAGTCTTACAAGCATGCAAAACCGTGGCATGGTCTTTCTTTCCGATAGCACTGCCTATAAATGACAACGAACTGTCGGTATATTTTTTGGCCAAGTACATGGATATCTGACGAGCCTGTACGATTTCACGTTTGCGAGTCTTGGCCTGCAACAACTTCGGATCCATATCATAAAACTCACATACCGTCTGTTTGATAGAATCTATCGTAATCTGTTTTTTCTCAATACGCACGCACGTACTCAAAACCCGTTCCGCCAATTCGATAGTTATATCCCGGTTGAAGATAGTAGAATGAGCCATCAACGACACAATCACACCTTCCAAATCACGCACATTATCCGTAATATTTCGAGAAATATACTCAATGACCTCATCCGATATAGCCAAGCCGTCATGATGCACCTTATTGAGCAATATATTTTTGCGCAACTCATAATCAGGACGCTCTACTTTAGCGGTCAATCCCCACTTGAAACGTGTAAGCAAACGCGGAACCATGCCTTCCAAGGATACGGGCGGACGGTCCGAAGTAAGCACCAACTGCTTATTGTTCTGGTGCAAATGGTTGAATATATGGAAGAATGTATTTTGCGTCTGTATCTTCGATGCCAACTCCTGTATATCATCTATCAATAAAACATCGATACTCTGATAGAAGTTGATAAAATCATTGACTGTGTTGCTACGCACGGCATTCGTATACTGCACCTGGAACAAATGAGAAGATATATATAGAACCCGAGCTTGCGGATTCTGCTCCTTGATACGTACACCGATGGCCTGTACCAGATGAGTCTTTCCTACCCCCGACTCCCCGAACAGGAAGAAAGGATTAAAAGCATTTTTCCCCGGTTTGTCGGCAATAGTCATACCGGCAGTACGGGCCAATTGATTACTTGGGCTTTGGCAATAATTATCAAAATTATAATTCGGATTTAACTGAGAATCTAATTCCTCATATACATGACGCTTGAATGGGTCTGGTATCTGCACAGCTGGAGCTGTCTTCTTCACTTCCACACTTACCGGCTTGGTAACAGTCTCTATGTCGACCTCAGTCTTGGGGTCGCTTACCATCATGATTTTATATTTCAGCTGTATACCCTTTCCAAACACTCGGAAAAGAGCCAATTGCAGTATCTTACGGAAATTCAATTCCAGATACTCATAGAAAAAGTGTGTAGGAACCTGAATGATCAACACATTATTTTCGAAGCTATAAGGCACAATCGGTGCAAACCAATTTGTGTATATCGCCTCCGGCACATTGTCCTTAATAATGGTCAAACAGCGGTCCCATAGTGAGACGTGATCAGAACTCATTTCTAATAAATCAAATTTTTTCAGTCAAAATTATACTTCCCGCAAATCTTTTTACGGGTTCTTTTTATACCCAAAGCGACTACAAAATTTCAAAACTTTTTTTTGAAAAACAAATCGCTTTTTACTTGTTTTTTATGGAAAGAAAATAAAATACTGTATTTCAGCAGTTTAATTTTTTATTTCTTCACGGCTTTTATAGCTATACTTTCAATCTAAAAGTCTACTGTATACCAACAAATTACAGAGACACCTAAAATTCCCCTTCATTTACGGAAACAGACATATCCATTTCCTTTCAGCCTGAATATAGCCACTTACAAAGATTTTACAATATATGTTCCAAAAATATTACTATTTAGAACCAATCTAAATAATAAATTTTATTATTTTTTCCTCCCGAAGAGTGAGAAATGCACATAACGTTTCGGATTTTCTCGCAAATCTATCAAGAGAGAATCTGCACTTCCCACCGTATTCACCAGCCCATCATATAATGCACCGTCGTTCAATAACAATCCCAAAGTGCTATTCGGATTTTTCAGCTTGGCCGACACTTCCTGTAAGTTCGTCACAGTAGAATCTACCGATGCCAAAGTTTTCTCCAACTCCAGCCGGTTAAGTTTCCCTGTAAATGTATCTACATGGTTCGTCACCTCCGTCACATTCCTTACAATAACCGGCATATCTTGTCCCAATAAGCGGTTCAGATGCTCGGTAGAAGTTTCAAGATTAGCAGTAATATGGTCGATACGCTGTAATGAAGACCGGAGAGCCGGGTCGCTTACCAATGCCTGTACACCGGTCAGTATGCTATCGAGTTTTGGCAACATAGACGTTATTTGAGGCAACATTTCACTCTGTATATTACCCAGCATATCCGGAGCATTCTCCCCGATAATTACATCTCCTGCCGTATGGTGAGTGCTCACATATTTGTTCAACTGCAAATCGATTGTAGCTGTCCCCAGAAAGTCCACCTTCAATAGAGCCTTGCTTCCGGTAGGGACCTTTAGTTTATTATCCAGACTTATCTCTACTGTCACACTCCCCGGCTTATCATAATTATACTCTATCGACCGCACCAGTCCTACTTTAAATCCATCGATAAGAACCGGAGTAGAAACCGTAAGACCATTGACATTCTTATATTCTACATAATAATAATTAGCCGGCTTCATCAGATTTATACCCTTCAGGAAATTGATTACCATCACTAATATTACCACACTCACTATTACAGAGAGGCCTATCACTACTTCTTTAGAAAATATCTTCTTCATATTTTGTTCTCTTTCTATTTTAATTTCATTTCAATAAACGCGGTGGCTCGGCATAGTCTTCAAATAAGTCTGAGCCTCTGCTCTCGCCTTGCTGTTTATTTTACTTTCTTTCCATTCCTAAACGTCACAATAAAAGCATCCTTAAACAGTTTTCTTACACCGGGCAACTTCTTCTGAATCTCAGCTTTCGACGTGCTTTCTCCATACGTATATTTATATAAACCTCCCTCTTTATAACATGAAACAGGATGCAAGCCCTTATAATAAGAAGAATTCGCTCCATATTTTGAAGGAGATGTCATAAATTGTATCTTATAAACCAATTGCCCCTCATCACTAGAAACAACATTTTCTATTTTCTGTTCAGGAGCTGCCGATTCCACTTGCACATCCTGTATACTCGGCTTATCAGCCTTAGCTATAACCTTGGATGTTCCCTTTCCTCCCGGTAAGATATTCCGCGTTACGACAGCACGCCCCATTTTACGATCAAAGTCTGACTTATAATTGCAAAACGCATTGAATATAGACTTTGCCATTTTCCGCTGGCCGTCTTCCGAACCCAGAAATCTCTCCTCCGCAGCATTCGAAATATACCCGACCTCAATCAGGACACTCGGCATTCCCGTATTACGCAACACCAGAAAACCGGCCTGTCTTACTCCTCTGTCGATACGCCCGGCCGAACGCTTAAACTGAGTTTGTATCAACGAAGCAAAATTTATACTCTGCTCCATATGCTTATCCTGCAAAAATTCAAACATGATATACGATTCTGTAGAACGGGGGTCAAAACCTTCATAACGAGTAGAAAAATCATCTTCAAGCAAAATCACTGAATTCTCCCTTTTGGCAACCCGGAGATTCTCCTCCGTACGCGCCAGACCTAAAGTGTAAGTCTCAGTCCCATAAGCCGATTTGCTCCCGGCAGAATTCGTGTGGATTGAAATAAACAAATCAGCCTTTACCCGATTGGCTATAGCCGCCCTCTCCTGTAACTCCACAAAGACATCCTTCTTACGAGTATATACAACTTTGACATCCGGATGATTGGCCTGTATCAAAGCCCCCAATTTCAAGGCGATACCCAGATTTATATTCTTCTCCTTGATACGAGCCCCGATAGCCCCCGGGTCTTTACCTCCATGACCGGCATCGATAACAAGCACAAACTTATTATCTTTAGCCTGAAGGCCAAACGAAAATAAAGAAACTATTATCAGAATAATAACAAATGCATATTTATTAGCTATATCTCTCATTATCTTCAAAATAGAATATAATATATCGCTTTCTATCCTATGCGGAGCATTCCACTTAAATATAGTCTAAAGCTATACAACCATTATGTTTAAAGCTACAAAGGTAACCAAATATAGCAAAAAACTTATCCCCAAAGTGTTTAAAATTGTGGAAAAATGGTGTGATACATAAAATCATAAATAATACATAACTGTATCAAAACCCATTCTACATCTTACCCCAAACAAAATATACATGATTTTCAAGAAACCTCAAACTGTTAAAAAGTAAAAAAACAAAACTGTAAGACGTCCGAATTTGTAAACTTAGTCAAATGCTACTTCTCATATGTGGAAATAATCTAAAATTCTTGCTTATTCAGTCAAAGGTAAACTCTATTCATCAGAGTTTAACCAAAGTTTTAAAAATCAATATTCCATCTACTCCATAACAGAATGAGAACAGAAAATTTGATTTCAAAATAGGCGGTGCACCGCATGAAACTGATTCAGGAAGAAAATGAATGAATGGGGAGAAATAACAGAAATACCAAAGTTGAATCAAACACCAAATACGGGAGCTGAATTATAATCAATTAAATCAAACATACCTATATGGTGGTTGATTTAATTGATAAATAATCTTATTGAGGTTAAATATACAATCATTCTTCGTCCTTTAATACGATATAGACATCCTTTGATACATTACTTATATCCCTTTCCTCTACATGATGGACATGATTTATGATAATGATTCGATTTATCACCACATATTTCACAACTTCCCGTCATAGGGTCATCGCTATAGGAATAAAAAGGCGGTCTTTCTTTTCCTGGATTATATCCTGTTCCATGACAAAAAGAACATGTTTGTTTCTGACGGGAATAAGAAGGACTATCGGGACGTAAATAAATATTTCCACTTGAATATGTATTCATATAGCTGTTCATACTTTGCATTCCTTGTGCCAATATTCGCAAAATAATAGCTGTTTTTTCCAATTTTGACAATTCTTCATGCTGCTTAGATTTATAGTTGACCGTATTTGACTGAGATTTCTTTAATGTTTTCTCATATATCAAATTTCCCAAAAGATTGAAATGTTTAATAGAATAAACATTATCATCACTATTTATCGCAAAATAATAATTAGACTTTGCTTCTTCATCATAAGACATACTTACATAGTTGTATTGACATGGGATTATTTCATCTCCACTAATATTAGATATTCCTATTTTTCCATTCAGATTCTTTAACACATATAATAAACCATTCGTCTCTTCACGCTGTATTTCTACATACTCGTAAATACATGGAACAATTTCTATTCCATTTAATGTACAAATCCCATATTTCTCCTTATCACTGACAATAGCATAATAGAAATTAGATTCTTTTATATATTCTAAGCGAGTCTGTTCATATTTACACGGAACCAGTATTTTGCCACTGAGATTACATAATCCCCACTTGCTATTATTGCTAATCTTTATATAAGGTATGCCTTCAGTCGTTGAAGAAACATATACATTTTCATATATACATGGGATAATCTCTTTGCCATCCATTTGACAAATCCCATACTTCCCTTCCTTCTTTACTTGCGCGTACAAATATTTCGAATCCTTATCAAAACTCACATATGCTTGTTCATAAATGCATGGGATAATTCCTTTACCATCCATTTGACAAATCCCATATTTTCCTTCCTTCTTTACTTGCGCGTACAAATATTTCGAATCCTTATCAAATTTTATGAATGCTTGTTCATAGATACATGGGATAATCTCTTTACCGTCCATTTGACAAATTCCATATTTCCCACCATTTTTTACTTGCGCGTACAAATATTTCGAATCCTTATCAAATTTTATGAATGCTTGTTCATAGATACATGGAATAATCTCTTTACCGTCCATTTGGCAGATTCCATATTTCTCATCTTTCTTTACCGCTACATAAAACGTTTTCGAGTCTTGCTCATATCTTAAAGATGCAGACTTGTAAATAAAAGGAAATATTTTTTTCCCATTTATATCATACAAACCCTCCTTGCCATCAAGCTTTGTTACTATATAAAAAGTACTATTTTCTCCAGCATATGTAGAACTAATATACAACCAATCGAAACAGCATGACAGAACTTCATTACCTTTGTCATCTAATAGTCCCCATCTGCCATTATTTTTTACTTTGTATCGTTTATAACCTGCTTCTTGAAATAATTCTACTTCTTGATATTTTTTTTCTATTTTTTTTGGTATGCGTTGCCCATAACTCGCAAAAAACACAAAGATTGTTATTAATAGTAATGCTATTTTTCTTCTCATATTTTTTTAATTTAATAATGAACAGCGTGTAACTATTAGCTGAAGACTCAATGTCTATAACTATACTCAACTACCAATATAAGCTTCTGTATAAATTTAAAACTCTATACCTAATTACAACATACAGGCAATTATTGGGAGATTAATATTTTATTGACGGTTGCAAAGGTATACAAAAATCCTAAATTTCACACTCCCTATAATAATGAGCTACTTAAAAGCTATTCAAGGCAGGACACAACAGATGATACAGTCACTAAACCATTACCTCCAATTTGGATTGTTGTCATAATCCTTTTATCCTAAAAGGATAAGAAAATCTTTCCAGAATTACGAAAATATTCTTATTTTTGTAATTCTGGATTTTACTTACAAAAATCTCATCACCAAAAAGGGGAAAGCTATGAACATTAAAAGCTGCTCAACATACCTCCTTTTATTTCTGATTTTATTCTGTATCGGCTGTCGGCACAACGGCTCCGGCTCAATAAAACCGGTAGACATCATACGCTTCGACAAAGAACTGACAGATGCTTTCGAAACCCAATCAGACACAGCCTTACAAGAAGCTTTCCTAAAAAAATATTCCGGATTCTTAGACATATATTGCCAAGGAGTCCTGAATTTGTCCCCGGCAGACTCATCCTATCCCGTATCCGGACTGAAAAGATTCCTGTCAAACCAAAACATACGGCAGATATATGCCGATACCGAAACAAAATTTGCCGATACAAAACCCATAGAAAAAGAACTAGGCACACTGTCAAAACAGATTGTACAAGCATTTCCCGACAAATCTCTGCCCCACATCTACACTCATGTCTCAGGGTTCAATCAATCTTATATCGTCACCGACAGCATCATATCTATCGCATTAGACAACTTTTTGGGAAAAGATTATCCGCCATACACAAATACATTCTACGAATACCAGCTCGCAACCAAATCTCCCGAATACATCATCCCGGGGTTGGCGCAAGTATGGCTATACAGCGAGTTTCCCCATCACCATGCCCCGGTAGAAACACTGCTCGACAATATGATATATGAAGGCAAGATACTATATGCCGCCCAGCAACTCCTTCCCGATACTCCGGTAGAACAAATATTAGGATACACTCCGCAACAAGCCGAATGGCTAACCCAGAACGAACCCGTTATTTGGGACCGGATACTCACGCAACAAGACCTCTATTCGACAAATACCATCACCAAAAGCAAATACATCAACCCTGCCCCATTTACCTCAACCCTCATACAGGAAGCTCCGGGAAGAGCCGGCAGGTGGGTAGGCTGGCGCATCGTCTCTGCCTACATGGACGAAAACAGACATATTTCCCTATCCCAATTGCTCAATGATAACGACACCGATAGCCAAACGATACTGAAACTATCGAAATACAAAGGGAAATAAACAAAATACAAGAAAGAATATAATACGAAACAACATGGAAGTAGAACAGATTTACGGATTGATTGGATATCCACTCATACATTCTTTTTCAAAAACCTTTTTCAATGAAAAATTCGAATCCGAAAAGATTAGTGCCGAATATATCAACTTCGAAATCTCCGATATATCCTTACTCAAAGAAATTATCGCTGAAGAAACGCGCCTGAGAGGGCTCAATGTCACCATTCCCTACAAAGAAGCCGTCATACCCTATCTCAATGAGATGGACGAGACAGCCAGACTCATTGGAGCCGTCAACGTAATCAAGTTTATCCAAAACAAAGGAAAACTGATACTCAAAGGATACAATTCCGACATCATCGGTTTTACCGATTCCATAAAACCCCTTTTGACCCGGCAACACAAATATGCACTCATATTAGGTACGGGCGGGGCATCCAAAGCCGTATGGCACGGACTCGAATCCTTGGACATTACCCCGACTCTGGTATCACGTACTCCCAAAGAAGGAGTCCTCACATACAAAGACCTCACACCCGAAATAATAGATAAATACAAAGTCATAGTAAATACCACTCCGGTAGGCATGTATCCTCATGTAGACGAATGTCCCGATATCCCCTACACATACCTTACCGAAGACCATTTAATCTACGATTTATTATACAACCCGGACGAAACCCTTTTCATGAAAAAAGCCAAAGAAAGAGGAGCTACCGTAAAAAACGGGCTCGAAATGCTCCTGCTACAAGCCTTTGCCGCCTGGGATATATGGCAAAAATAACACCCCCCTCTCCCGACATCGGGAGAGCTTGGCATTGTGGGCAGAATCCTTGTATCTCTGCCCAACATATCAATTATATAGCAACTGTTCTTTCCTCAGTAACCATGCTCGAACATAAAAATACTCCCTATTCTTTCCCGGAAGAAAAACCCACACTATAAATACTCATTTCCAGATAAAAAAACGAGCAAACAAGCCTCTCCTATCAAGAGCAGAACCGGTATGCGACGGTGAAATACACAACTTAAGACAAGACATCTTGATACTATGGAGAAAGGCAACATCCCACTCTCCGGCTCAAAGTACTTTATACGTGCCCTTCGGCCAATGTTCCCTGATATAATCCACCTTGCTATCCTCCGTAACGATATAGTCTATTTCCGCAAGTGAAGCCACATGATAACTGCGTGCAGTACCCAGTTTTTCGCTCCCGGCAAGTACCGCACACCTACCGCCCTGCTTTATCATGCTGCGTTTAATTATCGCCTCCTCCCGGTCAGAAGTCGTCAGTCCCTTTTGAGGATGAAGGTCACTTATTCCGACAACCACCCAGTCGGGATAGACCGATTGCAACATGCGGAAAACAGAAATACCGACCGTCACCTGAGAAGGAGCAAATACCTCTCCACCCAACATTACCAATTCAATATTAGGACGCACAGACAATTCACTCGCTATAGGCAAACAATTAGTATAGACGGTGAAATGCTTGTCTGCAGGCAACCGCCGTGCTACTTCAAGATTAGAAGTCCCGCCATCTATCAAAATCACATCCCCCTCTTCAAACAACAATACCAGTTTTGCCGCCATCTGTTGCTTGATAAGCGTAGCCGTATTCAGTCTTTCTGTAAACTGTAAAGATATATTCGATTTAAGCACAGCACCTCCATGCACTTTGGTCAGCAGGCCCAGCCTTTCCAGTTCCACAAGATCTCTGCGCAACGTATCGTCCGACACATTCAGTTCCTCACTCAATCCGGTCACATAGACGCGATTGTCCCGGCCTATCCGTTCGATAATATATCGATGCCTTTCTTCTTTCAGCATAACCCCGCATTTAAAGGTATATATTTCCGCAAATATATGTATATTTGATAAAAATAGCCTAATAAACATGCGGTTTTTAGGCAATTAATGCGGTTTTATTCGGATTTAAGGAATACAATATACTCAAAAGAAAAAAACTTAGAGAAAACCGCATCAACAGCAAAAGAGCATTCCATGCAATAAGAAGCCAACAAAGTGTTAATTTAAACTAAAAATACAATTATGCTCACAAGGAATCAAGCCCTCAAACAATTCCGCATAGCGGTAAGCCTGTTCTTTTTCGTACAAGGCATCGTTTTTGCTACATGGGCCAATCGCATACCGGACATTAAAAAAGCCCTGCACCTGAACGATGCAGAGCTGGGAAACGTCCTGTTCGCCATTCCCGTGGGACAAGTAGCTGCTATGGTACTTTCGGCATGGCTCATCAGCCGCTACGGAAGCCGGAAAATGCTTATACTGGCCTCCGTACTTTATCCCTTTTTCCTAATCCCCTTGGGTATTGCCGACAATCCGTACCTGCTGATGGGAGGACTCTTTTTTTTCGGTATGAGTACCAACCTGTACAACACCGCCTCCAACACACAAGGAGTAAATGCAGAAAACCTGTACGGAAAGACCATTATGGCCTCCTTTCATGGACTGTGGAGTTTGGGAGGATTCTTGGGCGGACTCATCAGCATGGGATTTGTCGGCATGGACATTCCACCCCTTCCTCATTTTATCTTTATTTTTATTAGTTCCATCCTGCTGATGAATTTCATACGTTGTCAGCTGGTGAGAAATGACCGAAAAGCTCCACACCATGCAACAGCAGAGAGTAACAGGGTACAGATTCCTTTTTACAAAAAATTCGACCCTTATGTCATTGGGCTCGGAATAATGGCTTGGGCTGCTATGGTGTGCGAAGGCTGTATGTACGATTGGAGCGGAGTCTACTTCATGCAAGTCGTTTCTGCTCCGGAAAAGCTGGTACAATTAGGATACGTTGTCTGTATGTGCACCATGACCACAGGACGCTTTCTGGCCGACTGGTTCGTGACACGCTTCGGTGCAAAGAGAGTCATCTGTGCCAGCGGATTGCTCATCTTTTTCGGTATGATGCTGGCAGTTGTACTTCCCGACCTGATATTTGCCACCATCGGTTTCTTTTTTGTAGGCTTTGGCATATCCTCCACAGTACCGATATGTTACAGCATGGCAGGGCACTCCGATAAGATGGACTCCGGCCTGGCAGTAGCAACCGTATCTTCTGTCGGATATCTGGGTTTCCTCATCGGTCCCCCCGTTATAGGACATGTCTCACACGCCATCTCACTACATTACACATTTGGAGCAGTAGCCTGTGTCGGACTACTCGTAACGATAGGAGCATCCAGGTTGCCAATACATCAAAAATAAGAATACTTTATAAATAAAAAATATCCGATAATGAATACAAAAGCAATATTTTTCGATATCGACGGGACATTAGTAAGCTTCGATACCCACCATGTACCGCAATCGGCCATCGAAGCAGTATGGCAAGTCCACGAGTCTGGCATCAAAGTCATTATAGCGACAGGAAGAGCATCTACCGACCTGCATGAAATTCAGGACATACCTTACGATGCCGTGATAGCCCTCAACGGCTCCGATTGTGTATTAAGAGACGGCACATCCATATATCGGGAACAAATCTCCAAAGAAGATTTCTATAAAGTGCAGGCTCTTGCACGGCGTTATGGATTCCCTCTGGCAGTCGAGACCGACAGAGGTATCTTTGTGAATGAAATCAACCCTACCGTCATCGAATTGGCCAGAATGGTCAACCATCCCGTTCCACCTGTAGCCGACATCGAAAAAGAATTTATCGAGAACAATTGCTGCCAGTTATGCATCTATTGCGACGAAGAGACGGAGAAAGAAGTCATGGCACAGCTTCCCGGACTCTCTGTTTCCAGATGGAATCCGTACTTCACAGACGTCAACGTAGCAGGAGTCAATAAAGCTGTCGGTATCAATAAATTTGCCGCCTATTACGGATTCGAGATGGCACAAACCATCGCCTTTGGGGACGGAGGGAACGACATCCCCATGCTCTGTGCTGTCGGTACGGGAATAGCAATGGGCGGAGCCTCAGAAACAGTGAAAGCCGCAGCCGATTATATAACGGGAACAGTAGATGAAAACGGCATACAAAACGCCTTAATCCATTTCGGCATTATCCAGAAATAAAAAATTATTCCGGAATTATTCACCCCATCATTTACAACATCCAAACCTCCTCACAAAAAGTGAAAAATAAATTCAATATCCGGTAAATTCTGTCAATCTTCCTTTCGTAAGGAAAAACAAATCTTCCGTTCTGAAATAAAAAAAGCCGGCTAACTACACATTAGCCGGCTTATGCTGTAATCCCTGCAAAAAATCAAACCTATCGGGACATGGAATATGGGAAATCAGTCCCCTGCGTCCCCCTCGCCTTATTCGGGCTACTACCCATATCGAAACGCAATTTCCGGCCTTTTACCAAATCCGAATGCAGGAAATAATTATGCTCATAATTCTTTCCGTTCACGATAAGACGTTGTATATAATAATTATCAGCCGCATTATTCGACGTTTCTATATCGATTTTCTTCCCGTTTTCCAGAGTTATCGTAGCTCTTTGCACCAGCGGTGCACCTACGACATATTGTCCCGAACCCGGACACACCGGATAGAATCCCAATGCCGAAAATACGTACCAAGCCGAAGTTTGCCCATTATCTTCATCACCACAATACCCGTCAGGAATAGGCTTATACATACGGTTCATCGTCTCACGCACCCAGTATTGAGTTTTCCAAGGCTCCCCGGCATAATCATACAAATATATCATATGCTGTATAGGTTGGTTGCCATGAGCGTAATTGCCCATATTCATAATCTGCATCTCACGTATCTCATGAATGACAAAACCATAATAACTGTCATCAAAAACCGGAGGCAATGAAAAGACCGAATCCAACATGCCGGTAAACACTTTCGGCCCGTTCATCAAACCTATCAAGCCCTCCACATCATGGAATACCGACCACGAGTAATGCCAACTGTTCCCCTCGGTAAAAGCATCTCCCCACTTAAACGGATTGAATGGGCTCTGAAAACTCCCGTCAGCATTCTTTCCCCGCATCAGTTTATGCGTAGCATCAAACAGGTTCTTGTAATTTTCGCTGCGGCTACGGTACAAATCCTGCTCTTCCTGAGGACGATTCAGCAACTTGGCCACCTGCCATATACACCAGTCATCATAAGCATATTCCAGAGTACGGGCAGCATTCTCCTTTACGCCCACATTACAAGGCACATAACCGAGTTTATTGTAATACTCATATCCCAGTCGCCCCGTAGCCGGACATTCAGGATGCACACTATTTGCCGTCTTCACCATTGCCTCATACAAGTCAGCCCACAATGCTTTCGGAGTGACCCCCTTCAATATAGCATCCGAGATAACCGAAGCCGAGTTATTACCAACCATACAGTCCCGATGCCCCGGAGACGCCCATTCGGGCATAAACCCGCTCTCCTTATACACATTCAGCAATCCTTCCTGTATCCGGGCATTTACCGACGGATACACCAAATTCAATAACGGGAACAAGCAACGGAAGGTATCCCAAAAACCCGTATCGGTATAGAGATAACCGGAAAGTATCTGCCCGTTATACGGGCTGTAATGTACCGGCCTGCCCTTAGCATCTATTTCATAAAACATCCGGGGAAACAAAACTGACCGATACAGACAAGAATAAAACGTACGCATCTGCTCTTCCGACGCTTCTATGTCGATACGCCCCAAAATATCATTCCACTGTTTCCGTCCGTCAGATTTCAACTGTTCCAGCGAACGGCCATTCAATTCTTTCAAGTTTCGCTCGGCCTGTTCAAAGCTGATAAAGGACGATGCGACAACGGCATTCACCGTTTCTCCCCTCTTTGTCAAGAAACCTACTACCGCTCCCGCATGGTCGGCAGCCATCTCCATACCGGCAGCCGGCTTGCCGTTTTTCCAAACAGAAGAAAAATGGGGCTTCTTGTCAAACTGAATGACAAAATAATTCTTAAAATTATCCGGTACCCCACCGCTGTTCTTCGTCGTATAACCGATTACTTTATTCTCCTCCGGAACGATACGTATATACGAACCTTTGTCAAAAGCATCGATAACGATACGGGCCGAGTCCGATTCAGGAAAAGTAAACCGGAAACAAGCGGCCCGCTCCGTAGGGACAAGCTCTGTTGTTATATCATAATCAGCCAAATATACACTGTAATAATAAGGAGTCACGGTCTCGGCCTTATGAGAAAACCAACTGGCCCGCTCATCCTCATTGATTCTGTTCCCGATTACCGGCATCAGGGAAAACTGGCCGTAATCGTTTATCCACGGACTCGGTTGATGCGTCTGCTTAAAACCCCGTATCCGGTACTGGTCATAACGATAAACCCATCCGTCGCCCATCTTTCCGGTCTGAGGAACCCAGAAATTCATGCCCCAAGGCATTGCAATCGCAGGATATGTATTACCGGTAGACAACTCGAATGTAGACAGAGAACCCATCAAAGGGTTCACATAATCGACAGGAGAAAGCCCCGATGCCGACAAGACAACCACATTACCGCAAACCAGAAGCCCCCCAAAAAATCTTTTCAACTTATTTATCATATTCATATTTACACATTATTACTTAGAAGCATCAAACAATCCGTATCCCTCCAGCTCCGACTGCAATTTACGAACATCTATATTTCGCACACTCGTCTTATTCAAAGATGCCATTGCCGCTGCCGTTCCCGCAGCCTCACCTATGCTCGAACATATCGGCTGCACCCGGTAAGAACTGTGAGCCAACCGTGTACCACTGATAATACGGCCGGCAGTCAACAAACCTTCTGTATTCAAAGGAACCAAAGCACGATAGGGAATACCGTAAGGCTTCACCTTACGTTTCACCTCCTCCGGAATATTCCACCCCCAGGCATCAATGGCATACCGGGCATCGGCAATCTTATCATCAGGCTGTGTCCCATTAAAAAGGTCATCTACGGTGACTACCGTTTCACCCTTTATCCGGCGGCATTCCCTGATTCCGATTTTCGGAGCCAAATGTACACAAAATCCGGCATCCTGCAGGTCTTGCATCATCTTAGACTGACCGGCAAGGGCTTTGGCCTGAGCCTCCGCCACCTGTACCGGATCGGTCGTATCCTTACAAAACACACTTACACCCCAGTGCAGAAAAATTCCGGTATTATTCCGGTAAAACTCTTCCCGGTTCTGTTCCTGAGCCCATCGGCGATGGTCATTTTCCAAAACACCCGATTTGAAACTATCTATGGGAAAACGGGCATCATTCCGTACCCTTTGGCTGATATACATTTGAGTACACGGTTGCACTTTCCCGTCACTCACTTCAAGACCATATGATTCACCGAAGTCACTCTTCGCCTCACTGCCATACATGACTTGGCAACCCGCCGTAGCAGCCACCAAGCCTGTGCCGGTCGCATCTATCGTTACCGGAGCCTCTATTTCTTGAAAGACCCCGTTTCGCATAACTCTTACACCCTTTACCCTGTTACGATTTCCCGAAGCCTCCACCAGAGTATCCACAACAGGAGCGCCGCACATCAAAGTAATATTTTTCTGCTCAGCTATCATTCTCTGGTACGCCTGCTGAAAAGAAGACGGCATCCACCAATGATTCTTTCCATCACCGCCCGCTTCGCCGAATGTATCGGACGGACGTCCTCCCAACGGATAAGAACGGTTCAGGTCTTGTACCAGACGCCGAAACAATCCTACCCGAGGGCCACCACACATAAAGGTAACAAACATATCTACCGGAGCACCGCCCGGAGCCATATCCTCCTCTATCAGCACCACCCGCGCACCACTCCGCGCAGCAGCAATAGCTGCAGGAATACCTGCCGGGCCGGCCCCTACCACAATAACATCATATCTCAATCGGGGAAAAACGAGCCTGTCTCCCGAAAACAGCTTCCGGTTTTCAGCAAACACCATTGACGACGGCAACACACTGCACGCCACCCCAGCCCCTATACCTTTTATAAAATTACGTCTGTTTATAGCCATACCCTTTACTTTTTCAATGCGTCGAACAATCCCTTACTGTCCAAGTCAGCAACCAAAGCCTTCACGTCGATATCACGGACTCCCGTCTTATTCAATGCCGCCATAGCCGCTGCCGTACCTGCCGCCTCACCGATATTACTGCATATACGCTGCACCCGGTACGAGCTGTGTGCCAAGCGAGTACCGCTAATCACACGTCCGGCAGTCAACAACCCTTCGGTATTCAACGGAATCAAAGACCGATACGGGATACCATACATTTTCGTCTTCATATTTTTAGGCAATTTCATGCCCCAACAATCCATATAATAATGGGCATGAGCTACCGTGTCATCAGGCATAGAACCCTCCAACACATTATTTGCCGTCAATACATACTCCCCTTTTACCCTACGGCATTCCCGCACACCCAGCTTGGGAGCGATATGTACGGCAAATCCAGCTTCATGCAATTGGTCGAAACGCTCTTCATATTTTTCAAGACAATCTCTCTGTGCTTCCGCTATCTGTACCGGGTCGGTCGTATCCTCCACAGCGACAGACTGCCCCCAATGGAAAAAGATACCTGTCGCCCGTCTCTCCAGCTCCTCTTTTGTCAACCGGTTAGCACCGATATAACCATCCTCCGCTGCACTGCCTTTAAATCCGGCAGGAAATATGGCATCTTTACGAATACGTTCACTGATAAACATTTGAGTACACAACTGTACCGCCCGGCTCGCCTTTTCCAATCCCACCGGCTCGCCAAAATCGCTCATCGCCTCAGAACCGTACATGCATACGCATCCCGACATGGCAGCCACCACACCCGTACCCGTAGCATCTATCGTTACCGGAGCATACAATTCCTGAATATGCCCGTTACGGTAAATCCTGACACCCGTTACCCGATTGCGGTTGCCCTTATCTACCACCATCGTCCCGATAACGGGAGTCCCGCTCAACAAAGTTATATTCTTTTCTTTTCGGATATTCCGGCTCAGCAAGCGCACATATGCCGAAGGCAGAAAAAAACGCCAACCCTTAGGTTTTGTGCCCGACTCATAATTATATAAGCCATGGTCCCTAAGCAACTCCTGCTCCAGAGCCTTGGACAACCCGACCGACGGTTGCCCGAAAAGTGTCGTGACATACATATCTACCGGAGCACCACCGACTGCAAGGTCTTCCTCGACCAAAGCGACCTTGGCTCCCGCCTGAGCGGCCCGAATCGCTGCCGGAATACCACCGGGCCCCGCACCTACGACAATCACGTCAAAATTCAATACCGGATAAAAAGACACCGACTTGCGTCTCTCGGCAGGCGGAGTGGCCGCCATCAAATTCATACCGGGTGCCAAGGCACCGGCCAGAATGCCCGAACTCACCCCTTTTATAAAACTTCTCCTATCTAATGCACACATGACAAATCCTTTTTATTCCATTTCCAAAACCCGTATTACATTCGGTGCGATAATCTCCAAACCGCCTCTTTTCGTCGGATGCACGCCATCTCCTGCGAATTTGCGCAATTCAGGTACACCCTGCTCTTCAGCAATACGTACAAATGTCTCCGCCTCATCGATATACCGCAACTTTTGCTCCTTGGCTATCGACTCATACACTCCATTATATGCTTTCATCTCCGGACGATTCACCGCATTCTTGCCCAGCGGATATCCGCAAGGAGTATGCAGAAATATTTCACATGTTGGGTACCTTTCTTTTATACGAGTTATCAATAATTCGGTATTACGACGGCAATCCTCCTGCGATATATTGAAACGGGTTACGGCATCGTTGGTCGCAAACTCTATAATCACAGCATCCGGATGTTTCATAAGGACACTGTCTTCCAGATTCTTCAATGCCCAGTTCGAGTTTTGCCCGCTCTTGCCCGTATTCAACACTGTCAGGCGATTACCATACTTCTTGTTCAACTCATCTTCGACTTTCTTCACCCACAAAGGCCCGTTCGGGCGCATGCTCGATATACTCGTGCCATAAACAACCAGCGTTTGAGTCCTGCCCGATTGCAAGTTCTTCACCAAATGCGACTGGGCAGACAGTAAAGAAACACTGAGTAGCATCACCACAATAAACACATACTTGCTTTTCATATATCCGACACTTTTTACCCATTATTTCTTTCCGAATATAGCCTCCCACAACATAGGAACAAGCACCTCATTCGCAGCCTTCTTAGTAGGCAAGATGCCGTCCCTTTGATACTGTTTCAAACCCTCCTCTCCGAATTTTTCATATATCTCATTAAATGTAACGGAAAAATCAGTCAAAATGATATCTTTCTTCTTGGCTATTTCACGACAAGAAGCATTAAATGCTGCTATCTCAGGCCGAGTTTCAGCAGCCTTGCCCAAAGGCCGCTCGGAAATTATATACAAAATAATCGTAGCATCCTGGTTCTGTTCCCGCAAATGGTCTACCATATATTCGGCACAACGCCCCGAATACCAAGGCCAGTTATTGAACCGTAACACCGCATCATTCTCCGAAAAACCAAAAATCAGAAGGTCGGGATTACGCGTCAATACCGAATCCTTAAAATTCTCGGTCGCCCAGAACGAACCTATCCCCGACTTGGAACAATTATAAAAATCCACTTTTCCGGGAAATTGCTTATCAAGTTTTCCCTGTAACTGCTCTACCCAAAAACGGTTAGACGGATTAATCGCTGCACTGGTTCCATAGAAAACAACTGTCTGCTTTTTCCCCGCCTTCAGGTTCTTCGAAAAAGTCGTCTGGGCATCCACCGCAAAAACAGACCATACTGCAACCAATATCAAAACAAAAAAACGGTTCATATCTTATTTATTTTTCCAGGGTTTATTATTAACATTCATATTCACATGACGATACCAGTCGAACAAGCCTTTCCGATCCAGCCGTTCCTGCAACTGGCGTACATCCAGATTACGCACTCCGGTCTTCTGCAAAGAGGCCATAGCGGCAGCCGTACCCGCTGCCTCACCTATGGTAGAACAAATCGGCTGTACCCGGTACGAACTCATAGCCAGACGAGTACCGCTGATGATACGGCCGGCAGTCAGCAAACCTTCCGTTTGGGCAGGAATAAGACTGCGGTAAGGAATACCGTAAGGGCCCACGCTGTTCTTTATCTTGGCATCGACCTTCATCCCCCAAGGGTCTAACGAATACCAGGCATCAGCTACCTTATCATCATGCATTACCCCCTTGAGTACATCATCCACCGTAATCACATATTCACCTTTGATACGGCGGCATTCCCTGATTCCCAGCTTCGGAGCTACATGAGTCACATATCCCGCACTACGCAGTATTTCGAACTGAGGTTCCAATTTCTTTATTGCTTGCCGGTGAGCTTCGGCTACCAACACGGAATCGGTCGTATCCTTACACTCTACAGTTGCCCCCCAGTGTAGATAAATGCCCGAGTCTATCTCGGCAAATTCCTGGGGAGTCTGCTGGGATGCCCATTTCACATTATCATGATCCAGCACCCCCGTTTTGAACGCTTCGAGCGGGAACTCCGCATCACTGCGTGTCCGTTGGCTGATATACATCATCGTACACGGCTGTACCCGTCCATCACTCTTTTCCAGACCGATACTCTCATTAAAATCTTTTCGGGCATCACTTCCGTAAAAGTATTCGCAGCCGGCCTTTGCAGCTACCAGCCCCGTACCCGTCGCATCTATCGTTACAGGAGCCTCGATTTTCTGCAACATGCCTTGACGCATCACACAAACACCGTAAACCTGATTGCGATTTCCCTTGGCTGCAACCAATGTATCCACCACAGGAGAAGCACACATCAAAGTAATGTTCTTTTCCGACTCGATAAATCCGTCCAGTACCTGAACAAATGCCGACGGTAACCACCAGTGTTGCTTTCCGTCCCAGGCCCAATCTTTTATCGTACTGCTGGGCGTTATGCTCAACGAATGTTTCCGGTTCAGCTCCTTAATCATATCAAGAAAAACACCGATTCTCGGAGCACCGCACATATAAGTCACATACATATCCACCGGAGCACCCCCCGGCAGCATATCTTCTTCCAACAATATTACTTTCGCACCTTCACGGGCAGCAGCAATGGCAGCAGGAATACCGGCAGGGCCGGCACCTACGACAATGACATCACACTTCAGCGTCGGCAACTTGAACAACCTCTCGTCCTTCGTATTCAATGACTTATCCGAAGCCCAAAGAGACGTCCCGGGAATTGCCGTACATGCAGCTCCTAAACCCAAACTTCGGATAAATTGTCTTCTATTTATAGCCATACTCTTCTTTTATTACTTTATACCCTCAAAAAGTCCCATACGTATAAGTCTTCCCTGCAAATCTTTTATGTCGATAGAACGAAGCCCCGTTTTCTGCAATGCCGACATAGCCGCCGCTGTTCCCGCTGCCATTCCGATATTGGAACAAATCGGCTGTACCCTAAGAGAACTATGGGCCACCCGCGTAGCACTGACGATACGCCCGGCAGTCAGAAGCCCTTCGGTATTCAACGGTACCAGACAACGGTACGGAATACCATACGGCCCTATATGTTTCATCTCTTCCGGAATCTTCATTCCCCAAACGTCAAACGAATAATGAGCATTCGCTATCTTGTCATCAGGCATGACCCCTTGAATCAAATCATTAGCCGTCAACACATACTCGCCTTTTATACGGCGTACCTCCCTTACCCCGATTTTCGGAGCCAGATGTACAGCATATCCGGCCTCATGCCAAATAGCCAGATTCTCACGCAACTTATCCAAAGCCTCCATCTGGGCTTGGGCCAATAACAGCGGGTCACGGGTATCCTTACAATAAACCGTCTTTCCCCAATGCAGATAAATACCGGCATCACGACGTATCATATCCTCCTTATCCGGAGCCGTTACCCAACGGTTCAGATTATCCTCCACGGCACTGCTGCCTTTCAACTTATCGATAGGCAGAACAGCATTCCGTTTTATCCGCTCGCTAATGAGCATCCAAGTACAAGGTTGCACCTTCCCGTCGGCAACTTCAATGCCTACAGGCTCGTTATAGTCACTTTTGGCCTCGCTGCCGTACATGTATTCACATCCGGCAAGATCAGCGACCAGCCCGTTACCCGTCGCATCGATAGTCACTGCCGCCTCTATATCCTGATACTCTCCATTACGCATTATCCTGACGCCTGTCACCCGGTTCCTGTTTCCGTCAGCCTTTACACTGACTCCGACGACCGGAGCACCGCACATCAAGGTAAGATTAGGTTCCTTATCTATCATATTATAAATGACCTCGGCAAATGAACCTGGCATCCACCAATGATTCTTCCCGTCACTACCGGTCTTCCCAAATGTAGAACAAGGCTTTCCTCCTATAGTATGATGAGCATTCAGTTCCTGAATCATTTCCCGAAATACACCTACTCGGGGAGAACCGCATATAAAAGGCACATACATATCTACCGGAGCACCACCCGGCATATTATCTTCCTCCAGCAAAATAACCTTTGCCCCCTGACGGGCCGCTGCAATAGCGGCAGGTACTCCACCGGGACCCGCACCTACAACGGCCACATCACATTTCAACTTCGGATATTTGGACTTTGCCTTCTCTCCCCTTTTTTCCCCGGCAGCCCATACCGAAGACGGAGCCACGATACCCAAAGCCATCCCCGCAGCCATCTTGGCTAAGAAATCTCTCCTGTCATTTCTCATAATCAATTCTTTAAATTCTTTCGGTACACCAAAAACATCCCCAAAAGGATAAACACTTCATCTTCCTCGCATACTCCCTCCGGTATATATACACCTCCAGAGAAACATCAGACTTCTACAAGACAGTCTTTATTACCTGTATCGTATTTACATAAATCAACCCTGCCTGCTCGTCCCGAGAATGCTCAAACGAAATGACCGATTCCGGCCGGCCGTTTTTGATTTCAAACTCGAAAAGTTCATACCCCCGGCCGAATGGTTTTCCGTTCTTTCCCGTCCGGGCCACAATCTCTCCTATCTCCTTCCCGTCTACCGATATTTTCAAAATCCCCGTTTTGTTCGAGCCGGAAGTTGCAGAAACTTTCAATATGACTTTCTCGTTTTTATCCGATTTCAGATTCATTGCCGGCAAAGCCAGATAACCACAATTTTCATCCCCTTCGGCCGACTTTCCGAAACGGACAGATTTGCCTAAATACGACATATTCCCCGTCATGAAAACCTGAGCAAATACATTTCTCGACTTACAGTCCTCTCCCGTTGCTGACACCCAATTATGAGGGGCGTTTCCTACCGACATTTCTTTCGAAGCCGAAACTTTAAAATCATCGCATTTCAAATCAAACAATGTCGAAGTTCCGGTCTGCCCCGAAACAGATAAAACAGAAGCACAAAACAAAACAATAAATAAAAAGTGCGTTTTCATACGTATATATATTTTTTGAAATATTATTTTACTGCAATTTTAGTCCTCAATAGCCAATAACCGGGTTAACATACGGATTAATACCCCCTTTTTTCATTAACCCCGAATGATTTTTGACCTTTTTGTAAAAAATGGCAGGACTCGGCCCGCCATTTTCCAAACACTGCTACATCTTCATAATTTTATGACTGCTTATATGGCCCGAACTGTCTTTCTTTATCAAAATATAAGAACCTGCAGCCAATCCCGACACATCGATACGAGACGACGGTTGCGACATCCCGTACACCAATCCGCCATTCAGATTATATATCTCTACCGAACGGTTATTCTCCCCGATATAAATTTCAGAAACAAACGGATTGGGATATACAGCATTCCCCTTATCGGCATATGACTCCTCCATACCCGACACAATATCATCCTCACGATATACACGGATACAATTCACATATATAAAATCTCCATTCACCGTTCTGGTATGTGTAAAGTTGATTTTAGAAGCTTCCGTCCCGTTCTTCACGTCAAACTTGAATGTATAATAAGTCGCACCGAAAGGCTCTCCATTATTTCCCGTAGCCGCCTCTATCTTGCCTACCTCATTTCCATCGACATCCACAGTCAAGGTTCCGTTCTTCTCTCCCCCGCATGTTGCCGATACTTCTATCACTACTTTCTTCCCCTCCGGAGCCGTCAAGTCCAGTTCCGGAGTAGTAGCACTTCCGTTATACGGAACAAAATCTGTCGACCCAGAAGGAACATTCCGGCCAAAACGAACACTTTTACCCAGATAAGCATTTGCCCCGGTCATCACTTGGGCAAATACATTTGCAGATGTCCACTCCATGCCTGACGCAGAAAGCCAGTTATGAGGAGCCTTCGCCACCGACATTTCTGTCGATGCCGATGTCGTAAAGACATTACAGTCCAAAGTAAGAATATCAGGTTCCACAACATCTTCCACAGACACTTTTATCGAATTTACATAAATATATCCCGCAGCTTCGGTACGAGAGTGGACAAACGAAATCTTCGACAATTCGGTCCCGTCGGTAAGTTCATACTCAAAAAGATAGTAGGCTGCGCCAAAAGCTGCACCATCGTTCCCATCGGTAGCCGCTGTAATCTTGCCTATTTCTTTACCGTCCAGTTTGACTGTCAAAGTCCCGGTCTTGTTACTGCCGGCAGTCGCAGAGACTCTCAACATAATTTTCTTCCCCTGTACAGGCCTCAAATCCATTCCAGGCAATGTCAACGAGCCGGTACTGGCCAAAGCAGAAGCACCGAATCGGATACTTTTACCCACAAAAGTAAGATTGGCATTTGTCACATTCTGCGCATACACATATTCAGATTCACACACTTTATCACATGCCGACAACCAATTATACGGAGCACTTGCTACAGACATCTCCGTAGAAGAATTCTGCTCGAAGTAGTCGCATTTCAATTCAAACAGAGGTTTGCTCTCCTCAGGAATATCCACGGTAGAAAGTCCCGTCAGAAGAGAATTCAACACATTCGGATAAATAACCTCCATAGCACCTTTCAATGTAGGATGCACACCATCGGCCGTATAAGTCTTGAGCAAATCAAGATTCTCTGTACCCATTGTATAGAAAAACGCTGACTCATCTACCCATATATACCCGTTAGACTCTGCCAACTCCTCATACACGGCATTATACTTTTGCATATCCGGACGCGGAGTAGCACCTCCTGTACCTCCTTCAGAAGCAACAATAGGATAACCGCATGGCGTATGCAAAATAATTTCACAATCAGGATTCACCTCCAGAATACGGGCAATCAACTCTTCCGTATTCGTCTTGCATTGCTCTACCGATACACCTTTGCTCTCGACAGCATCATTCGTTGTAAACTCGATAAGTACTGCATCCGGGTTATAGACCAACACGCTGTCTGCCAAATTAGCCAATGCCCAAGTAGAACATTCACCGCTCCGTCCCTTATTCAACAAAGTAAGATGATTATTATACAGACCGTTCAATTTATCACCGACAGCTCCGACCCAAACCGGACCATTGCCCATTCTCGTTATACTGGTACCATAAACAACCAAAGTCTGGTCTTTACCTTCCGACAGACTCTTTACCAATCGGGACTGTCCGAAACTCATTGCCGTACATCCCATCAAGGCAAACAATAGAAATACAATTTTTTTCATAAGCATCTTTTTATATTTACGATATATTATATAAGCGGGAATACGGACAATCCCGAATCCCGAGACTAACACTTTATTTTCAATGCCTCACATACTTAAATGTACGGACACCCTTTTCCATACTTACACGAACCACATAAATTCCGGTATCCAAACCGGACAAATCGCAATAAGACGAATTCATAGACCGGTCATATACCCTCATCCCCGACAACGTCATGACCGATACTTGCTTGCCACCTTCGCCATCTATATATAATCCGGCCGGCAATATCGTCACACCGTTCCCGTCAACATCCGGACTCTCGAAAGAGAGACTCCCGTCATAATCTTCGATTACCTTTTCTGTTTCCTCTGGATAATTTTTCATTCGGATACGCCACAACAACTCTTCAATAGATACGATTTTGATATTGGGTGACAGGCGTTCTTTGGTCCACATAACCGGTGTAACACCTCTCAACGCTCCCACATCCCCGGACGAAGCATCCGAAACAGAACCATCCGGATTCTGCTTGAAATATGACCAGGCATGTACGACTGTCCAAGCAATAGTTCTCTCCTCAGACAAAGCCCCTTCATTAATCAAGGCCGCTATCTGTTGGGGATTGCCCGACCCTTTCCTGTCCAGATTTGCCCACAACTGGTACTTGGCCGTGACAACGGGAATGTGTATCCCCTCCCTGTTTTCTACCCAGTAAACAGCACCGTCACCTCCATTATAAGGCACATACTGCACGACAACAATACCCACCAAATCATCTATCATTTCAGCATACATCCGATAAGCTTCCAAAGCCTCATCACTATCGGTACTGCCTCGGGTGATAAATCCCAAGACCTTTATACCCGACTTCTTCATCCGCTCTCCCACTTCGGCAATAAAAGTCCGGCATACACTCTCCTGCTTATCCCCCTGTAACGAAGCAAAACGATCAGGATACTGGTATCCTCCCCCATACTCTATCAGGCTGCCCGGTACATGATTGGCTTTCTGTACATAATAACTCCAAGCATCAGGGCACATCTGTGACAAATTTACCGGACAGGAAGTCCAGCTCATCGGTATCTCTCCGATAGCAGGATTGCACCAGTACTCATCCAGCATAGGCACACTCGTAGCCTGTATCATCATATTATCACCATCACTCAAAACAAAAGAATGAAAATGCGAATCGTCTGTCCAGTCGATATGGCGCGGATCCATATTCTTGTGAACAGCCACCGGCCGCACAGATGCCCCCGCAGATAAAACAGGCATATTGCATATCGTGGCACCCGTCGTAAAATGCCCGTACTTCGTAGCCAGCTCCACATGCGCCCCCTCGTCTCCCTCGTTCCATCCCACTATCGGTGCAGGAGCCTGTATCCAGGACAATATCTCTGTATAAAAAGCATCTGTCCCCCAATATACCATACAACTATGAGCGATTGCCATATCGCGCTGCTTATAATCATCTGGAGCAATAGTCACAATCATACGGTTATTCAACCGGTCCTTCAAAGACAACCACTCCGAACGAAAAGAAGAACCGGTCGTGTAAGGTCGCGCATCCTTCAAGCAAAGTAACCCGTGGGCAATAGCCTCATCCTCCATCGATTCCTCGACAAGGACGGCATCGTACAAAGCCGCATACACCGTCGCAGCATTCACCGAATAGTCACCCTCCTTATACAAAATATAACCATCTATCAAATCCTGCGATTTCATGCGGTCTACCACCGACCACACATTCATATACCCCAAGTCTTTGACCTCCGGATTTCTGGTAAACAAAGAATCAAGCCAAGCCAAGTATCCTTTACCGGTGACATGAATCCAAATCAATTCATCCCCAAGTTCCTCATTGACTGCCCTGGCTGCCAGCCCGGACAAAGATTCCGTCAGATTACGCTCTTTCAAAGTAGAACATCTCACCTTGATAATCTTAGACGGCATCCGCTGCTCAGGCCACCAGCCGTTACTTGACGATAACCCGTCAGTCATATGACAGAATATCATCAAAAACAGCAATATGACTTTGAAACGTATGTTCTTCATAAAAAGGCCCATTAATAACCGGGATTCTGGTACATACCCGCTTTATTTTCCGAATTATCTATCTCATATTGAGGAACAGGTAACAAATAATTCTTTTTCGGGTCAAAATTCGTTTTGATATTGTTTGCCTCATTACGGGCTTTCAAGAAATGCTCGAACATTCCCGTACGGGCAAGGTCATGACGGCGCCAGAATTCAAAACAAAGTTCCCGCGAACGCTCCTTCATCAGCTCTTCAAAAGTCAGGGACTCTATCGTATAATTCTCAAATCCCGGAGTCTCAGCTTCCGTGATAGGAACACCCGAATCGTTCAATCCTCTGGCCCTCTGCACAATACGATTCACGGCATTCAATCCGGTCGATTTCACTTTACCCCCATTCAGAGCCATTTCAGCCTCAGCATACATCAACAGTACATCAGCAAAGCGCAAGGCTATGATATTATTCGGACAGTTCGAATAGATATACTGCATCGGATAGTCCCTCCAGCTATCTCCCCATCTGTACTTTGTCGCCGAGCTGTAATTTACCAGCTTCGTATTATTATTCAATGTATAATCCGTTTCCGCCGGAGTCCCCTTAATGCCCGAAAGCGCACTAATAGGTTCTATCTTGGTCGGTTCCCCCGTCTTGGCATTATAACGCAACAGAGAATCCATCACATTCCAGTTCTTGCGCTTATCATATGTCCAGTGCTTATAATAACCGCGGAACGAAGGAATGGAATTGATAGCGTACTGACCGCCCAAGCAGCAATAACGCCAACCGCCTGCCGTCTGTGAATATCCGGCATTGGCCAGTCCCATTTCCTTAGACCATTGCGTCCCATAAGGCTCTGTCGCACTAAACTGGATTTCCCAAATCGACTCCTTATTTGTATTCTTATTCTCGATTTTGAACACATCCTCATATTCAGGCAATAAATCACGACCACTATTGTCGATAATCTCACCCAGCAAACGATACGCTTTGCCATATAAATCCTCCGATGACTCGGCAATACGGGCATACCCCTCGACTTTGGCAGCCTTCTTTGCCGAAGCCATCGTCAAATATACCTTTGCCAACAAAGTCTTGGCTGCCCAGTGATTGGCATGACCATCAGAAATTTCCGTCGGTAAGACCCCATCAGCAGAAGCAAATTCCAAATCTTCGATAATCAGTTTATACACATCGGCCAAAGGAGAACGAGGTACCGTATAGTCAAACTCAACCGTCTTATTGACTATCAACGGCAAGTCACCAAACATCTGTACCAGCTGGAAATAAGACCATGCCCGTAAAAAACGGACCTCACCTATACATTGGTTTCTGTCCTTTTCGGTAATATCTGTTATCTTGGGAGCTGCATCCAGTATCACATTGGCCTGCCCTATCACATAATAATAACGAGCCCAAAATTCTCCGATACATCCTTCTGACGATGTATAAGTATAACGGTCCACCGCACTCCGTACATTCGTATTGGCCGTCCGGTAGCACAACTCATCTGTACCAAGCATAGTCAAGAATATAGGAGTATCGGTATTGATCACATACAGATTGATAATCTTGGAATAAACCCCGACGACCCCGGCCTTCAAAGTCTTCGTATCTACATAATAATTCTTATCCGTATATACCGAATCCGGATTTTCTTGCAAAAAATCGCATGAGCTCAGAAATACCCCCACAAACAGTGGTACAATAGCCCATTTATATATTTTATTCATAGATTTCATAACACATCCCTTTCTTGATTAAAAACTAACATTTACACCGAACGAGAAAGCCCTCGCACGAGGATAAGAACCATAATCGAGACTCGGCATAATATCACCGATACCGTTCTGGCGAGTATTCACTTCCGGGTCAAACCCGTAATACTTCGTCCATACAAACAGATTCCTTCCGGTAAGGAACAACCGTAAACCTCCCAAGTGAAGTTTTGCAAGAGTCTTTCTATTAAAATCATAAGCCAACGTGATATCACTCAGCCGCAAGAAAGATCCATCTTCGATAAACTCTGACAAACAGTAATTCTCTGCTACCCCACCCGGCAAGCGGTACTTGCCATTCGGATTGCCCTGATACACCAGATTCCCATTCAAATCATACAAAGTCGGAGTATATGAATCCAGAAGATGGCGGGTCTGATTATAATTTTCCCGGCCCGCATCCAACGTCGCCAAATTAGCATTAAACACGTCTACCCCATAACTGTACTGGAAAATAGCACTCAGGCTAAAACCCTTATATCCGGCCGATAAAGAAAAACCTCCCGAGAAATCAGGCTCTCCTTTTCCGATAATCGTTTTATCATCCGACGTTATCTTGCCGTCATTATTCACATCGATAAACCGATGGTCTCCCGGTCGTAAATCCGCCTTCTTAATCGACAACGCTTCATAATTGTCGGGCAAGGCATCTATCTCGGCCTGAGAAGTATAGACCCCGTCTACTTTATAACCGTACCATTGCCCCAAGGGTTGCCCTTCTCGGATAACAACCACATTACCCGAGCCGGAAATCACTTTCGGGTCAAAAAACATTTCTCCACCTGGGATACTCAATACCTTCGAACGATTGAAAGCAATATTGAAGTCAGCGTTGAAATAAAAATCACGTGTATTTACAATCTGGCCGCCAATAGTAACCTCTAACCCTTTGTTCTGTATATTACCGATATTGGCCCAAGCTTTCTTATACCCTGAATAATAAGGAGCATTACGCTCAAGCAACAAATCTTTAGTCCGCTTCAAGTAAGCATCCACCGTAACCGTCAGACGATTATCGAAAAATCCCATATCAAGTCCTACATCGTACTGAGCTGTGGTTTCCCATTTCAAATCTTTATTCTCCGGCCTGTCGAGAACTACACCATAAGTCGGCTTATCTCCCGCCATCGGTGCAAAAGAGGTAGAAAGTGTCGACAAAGTTCGAAAAGCAGGAATAGCCGTATTACCACTCTTTCCGGCACTTAACCTCAACTTCAAATTACTGAAAACATTCAGTTCCTTGATAAACTCTTCTTCATTGATACGCCAACCGAAAGCTGCCGAAGGGAAATATCCCCACTTATTGTTGTCACCGAAACGGGAAGAACCGTCGGCACGCATAGTCGCTGTCAACAGATAACGGTCTTTGAAGTTGTACTCTGCACGACCCAAAAACGAAAGCATCTGATACGGATTTCTTGAAGAATAAGATTCCGGAACGAGAGGAGACGTTCCCTGTCCCATGGCATTGGCACCCAGATTTTCAACAGTAAAATTCTGGTTCTCAGCCGACAGATAATTATCGACATATTTTTCTACCGTCATACCGGCCATTATCTTCAACTTATGTACTTTCTTTATCGTAGTATTATAATATACCAAATCTTCATTCATCAATTTGGTAATAGCCGTACGGTCTTGTATAGCCCTGCCATTCTGTTTTACCCCCTGAGAAACAGTCTTCGGATAATACGTTTTATTGTCATTGTTATTGTACACATACGTACCCGTCACCCGTACCATCCAATGTTTGTTGATATTATAATCCAGTCCGAGCCGGGTAATCAAACTATGTCTGAACCGGTCTTTCGTTATATGTTTGGCCTGGTAATAAGGATTGCTGCTCACATCGGCCATCGCCTCATCCTCATTATTATTTACGTCGTTTTCCTCCAAACCTTTAGTAGGTATTTGCCGTAGCATACTGGTCGTAACTCCGTCGGAAGAGCCGGTTGCCAAACCATCATAACTGGTACGTGTCACGGAAACATTCGCATTCAACTTAAACTTCGAGCTCAATTTTTGCTCCAAATTCACACGCCCGGCAAACTTCTCAAATCCGCTGTACACAACGATACCTTGCTGGTTCAGATAATTACCCATCACAGAAAACTTCGTATTCTTGCTTCCTCCGCTTACCGTCAGGCGATACTCCTGTACCAAAGCATTTCTGAACATGGCATCTTGCCAATCGGTATTCGTAGAATCCGCATAAGACTCATAATTCTTGTACGGAATGTCATTCTTTGCCACCCAGTAATTGCCCTCTCCCGCAACAGGAGAATCCACAAACACATCGTTAAGCGGGTCGTTCAGTATATCGTCAGTCATCTCGTCCCGCTTATAATACTGCCAGCTCGACTGATATTTCATACGAGCATATTCCCGGCTATTCATCATATCATATTTACGAGTAGCCTGCTGAAAACCAAAAGAAGCATATAAGTCAACTTTGGTCTTTCCCTCATGCCCTCCTTTGGTGGTGATAATAATAACTCCATTAGCCCCACGAGAACCGTAGATTGCAGTACTGGAAGCATCTTTCAGAATCTCTATCGACTCCACATCTCCGGGACTCAAATCCAGTGCATCCTCACATATAATACCATCTATTACATAAATAGGCGTACTACTGGCATTTACCGAACTCGCCCCACGAATGCGAATCGTATATTCCGACCCCGGTGTTCCGTCATTCTGCGTAATCTGCAAACCGGCAGCTTTCCCTTTGATAGCATCTTCTATCGATGTAATGACACGGTCCGACACCACATCTTTCGAAATAGAAGAAACCGAACCGGTCAAGTCGGACTTTTTCACCTGGCCATAACCGATAACGACAACTTCATCCAGATCATTCCGGTCTTCAGTCATCGTCACATCAACCTGAGTCCTATTATTCACACGAACTTCAGAAGGCATCATTCCTACATAGGTAAACACCAAAACAGCATTAGCAGGATTGGCCTTTATCGAATACACACCGTCTACATTGGTTATAGTACCTGTTTTGGTACCCTTCACCAATATAGATACACCCGGGAGTCCTTCCCCGTCTTTATCGGTCACTTTACCCGTTATTTGCTTCACACTGCTTTGAGCAGTAGCACTCATGAGAGCGACGCAAAATAAAAACAGAAATAAAAAATATTTTCTGAACGGAATCCCCATCTTTTCCCTCCATACAGAGAAAAAACAAATTTCATGTTGTTCACTCATAACTTATTAGGATATTAGATTTTACATTACATAAACAAAAAATAAATAATATTATACTATTTATCTATACCATTAATACTTATAAAAACTACCTCCATGAATAATAATTTAACATTTTATTACAAAAAGATTCACTTATCAAAACTACATATTTATTCATTTATTAATAACGCAAACTGCGATGAATAATAGACGGTATCTTTCATGATTTTCATAATCAAATATAAATATCGATTCATAAAAGTCGGGTTAAAACAAGGGTTAAACGCATCATTATTTCATTAACCCGAGTCTATTTCGAGAATACCATTTCCCGCTCCGAGACCGGTTTTCCATCATTCTTCATTCTCAGCCTCCAGAGCAATTCTTCTACTGGTACCACCTTCACTTTCTTATTCAGTAACTGTTTGCACCAGTACACCGGAGTAACCCCTCGTACACCTTTTTTCCCATTAGCCGCAACATCAATAACTTTATCACCGTTTTTACCGAACCTCGACCAGGCATGCACAATAGTCCAACCGAGCACCGGCCCTTCCGTCTCACATACCTCCACATCCCGGTTTATCGCCTCAGCGACTCTCGAAGGATTGCCCGAACCCTCCGTATTCAGATTTGCCCATATCTGGGTCTTCGCCGACAATACGGGAATATCATTATTCTTTCGGTCTTTTACCCAGAAAACTCTGCCATGTCCCCCATTATAAGGAACATATTGTACAGCAATCATCCCTGCCACATCCTCCAGCTCTTCCGCAAAAATACGATAAGCACGAAGAGCATCGTCCGAGTCTACTTTATGGCATATAAAACCAAATGTTTTGACCCCCGTTTTCTTCATATGCACATTGACCATACGGGCAAACTCTCGTAATAACTCGTCTGCATTCTGTCGTTTCGAAGCAAACAGGTCCGGATAATAATATCCCCCGCCATATTCCACCACCGAAACATTTTTAGGCTGGCTCTCGGCCAAGACATTCAAGACATCCGGAGCCGCCATCGACAGATTGACTACACACGAAGTAAAAGACATCGGAATATCCCCGTTATACATATTATTCCAGTAATCCGGGCTGTTGACAAACCCGCCGAAAGTCCATTGCATATTATCCCCGTCGCTCATTACGAAAGAATGATACACCGCATTTTCATTGGCATCTATTTTCTTAGGATTCACAGACTTCAGTTTCACCACTTTCTCATTTCCCCGAATCGACAGCATAGGTAAATTCATGCACCAGTCCGATGCCGTATTTATCAATCCCCATCTGGAACAAGGCTCTATATGCTGAAATTCAGGTCCCGAGTTCCACCCTATTACAGGCGAAAGCGGACGTACCCATTCCAAAATAGAATGTAACAGTGGGCTTACTCCATAATATACCATTGCTTTATGAGCAATGGCATAATCCCGGTTATTTCCGGCAACCGGATTTGCCAAAACAATGAGTCGGTTATTCAGTTCCGACTTATATTGATTAAACCACCCCTCGTCCAGATTCACGTTGCACGCATCATACAACTTTACCAATCCCAGTCGGAGTGCATCCTCTTCTTGAGTCTTATCTATCAAAACACCCTTCAAAATACCGGCCTGTACTGTAGCTGCATTTATAGAATTATCCTTTCGAGTACAATCATACAGTACATATCCCCTTACATACCCGGTATCTTTGAACCGTTTTACGAGAGACCATACGTCGAAACTACCGGATTCTCTCACCTTCAGCCTCTTTCTCCAAGCCTTGTAATACAACCCGTAATCCTCGACCCGGGTCTCTATCCACACCCCTTCCTCTCCGATGCCCTCATTCACCGCTTGGGCAGCAAGGCCACACAAAGATTGGGCAAGATTCATCTCCCGTATATCATTATAACGGGATAAAGTGCATTTTAATATGTAATCCGGCTTTTTTTGTTCGGGCCACCAACTTTCGACGGTAGAGGCAACAGCCCGAAACGAGCATACCGACAACCATCCTACAAGAAAAATACTTCCAATAATTTTAATCTTCATATGATATAAATTTGTGAGACGAATTTACTCGGCAACCAAGAAAAACAGGGTTAATTTACGGATTACACGAAGATTTTTTCATTAACCCCTGCACTGAATTTCCCAAACACAAGATGACAAAAACCAGATAATTGTATTGTAAATTCGAAAAAGTTTGCGAAATTTGTCTACAATGAGTTTTACAAACAATCTGAAAAACTATTTCAGTAAAACCTGATGGCTTATTTAATGACAAAAAATAGTATGCAAATCCACTATCGGTTTCTATTCATATTATATATATTCCTTTCCATCTTTTCCATGACAGAAGGAGCTGGTCTCCAATTTTCCAAAGAAGTGCCACAAACCTGCCTGAATCTCTTCAATGGGGAAAAAGTGACCTTTTCCAACTCCGTTACCCTCTCTTTCGATATCTCCTTGCCCACAAATGAGGCATTCGGGCAAATATGGGTATACGAAGACAGTTCTCAACCGTTCAGCTTTGCCTACATAGGACGGGATAAGAACAGTTCTTCTTTTGTTATCAACGGATTGTCCGACAAAAAAAATTTTATAGAAATTCCTATACTACCGGAAGAAATCGGTAATGGCAAATGGATACACGTAGAAACAAAACTCGATTTCCAAAAGAAAACAGCTGAAGTTTTGATAAATAACAAATCATATATATTAAATAATATACATATTCCAAATCCTTCTAAAGCAAATATCGTATTCGGGCCTAACCGAAAATCGATATTGGAAGTCCCGAACATGATTCTCAAAAATATAGAAATCAAAAACAACGATAATCCGATGTTCTTTTTCCCTCTCTCCGAATCAAAAGGGAACAAAATACACGAAAAAAACAATAAAATATTCGGTTCTGTCGAAAACCCTATATGGGCCATCAACAAACAATATTATTGGGAAAAAATAGGTTCATTTGAATCCTCCCCGGCAGCCGGAATAACCTTTGACTCAACTCGCCAGCAAATTATTATCATAGGAGATAACCGGGTACAGAATTTCAACCCCGATACCCGTCAGTTATCCGATACAACACAAAATACCTGCGATACACAAACCGGGTATTCAGGAGAAGCCATATATAATCCGGTAAAGGACGAAACCTATTTTTATAACCTCGCCGACCTCGCCGGACAAACCCGGCCATTCTTCTCCATTATCCATAATGACGGTAACACCGAACTATATTATCCCGACTTTACCAATCCGCTGCACCATCACGCATATTTTTTCAATCCGCAAGACCAGTCACTCTATATCTTCGGCGGATATGGAAATTATAAATATTCCAACAAAATATTCAAATACGATTTTAAAGAAAACCAGTGGCGACAAGAAATATTTTCAGGTGATACACTCTTTCCCAGAATGCACACCGTTGCCGGGCAAGGGCCTGCCCCGGACGAATTTTTCATCTTCGGAGGCGTCGGGAATGAGACCGGGAAACAGGAACTGGGAAAAGACTTCTTTTACGACCTCTATTTGGTGAACACAACACACAAAACCATTCGTAAATTATGGAGTACCGACTTCGGAAATCATTTTTTCATTCCCTCCCGAAGAATTGTCTTCGACTATAACAACGGCTGCATATACATACTGTGTATCGACCGCAATACAACAAACCTTTCCTTACACCGCTTCAATATAAAAAACGGAGAGCATGCCGTTGTATCCAACGAGATTCCCCTTCAGGCAAATTGCATACTCTCATCGGCATACCTGTTCGAAGACAAAAAGAACAATCAACTATACGCTGTTGTAAGACAAAGTGAAGACAATAAGCCGGAATCATTGATAAGCATCTACAGTCTCAATACACCACCGGTCACCTTGGAAGAATTGCAGGCGGAAATATCCGAAAGCAATATTCAGCTCCACTGGATACTCCCGGCTACCGTAATTATTCTTATTCTATTATCCGTCATATTTTTCCGATATAGAGCCAGAAACAAAGAAAAAATTTCTATCAGAAAAGAAGAACATTCCGAAAACGAAAACGAACCCGCCCAAGAAGATTTTTCTACCGGAGTACCCGAACTCAAAAACGAAGCAAAAACAAACGCCGTATATCTCCTTGGAGACTTTAGAGCTTTCGATCGCAAAGGGATGGAAATAACCCACCGTTTCGGGCCCAAAATAAAACAAATGTTTGTCCTGTTCCTCCTATACTCAAAAGAACAAACAGAAGGTATCAGTACAGACAGGTTGTCCACTTTCCTTTGGCCCGACAAGACCGTTACATCAGCCAAAAATATACGAGGCGTGACAATCAACCATCTCAGAAATATCCTTACCGATTTCAAAAATGTAGAACTCATATACGAAGAAGGGAAATGGAGTATAAAATACCCCGAAGACTTCTACTGCGACTACTTCGAAGCTCGAAAAATAACCCGACAAATTTCATCGGCCGAAGTCCCAGATACCGACTCGGTACAGAGACTGGCGCAACTTTTGCAAAAAGGTTCGCTTTTGCCCTCTTTCGTAAGCTACGACTGGTTCGATAAAATCAAAATCAACCATGACGAACACTTCGTCAAAATTATCGAAAAGATTCTGCCGGTACTGGCAGAACGGAACAACGCCCGTTTTACCATTATCCTGTCCGATATTCTATTCTCTTTTGACAGATTCAATGAGACCGCTCTGGAATACAAAATTTCTTCTTTGAAAAAATTGGGCAAGGCAGAATACGCCAAAGCCGTATACGAACGCTTTCAGGAAGAATACAAACAACTGTACGGAGAAACTTACAAAAAGAATACGGAGTTACTTTAAGAATAAGGACAAAATACGGCAACCTATTCCCCAATAAATTATCCTTTATAATTATTCTGCACTTTAATCTATATAGGATTTATAGCCTGTCTAACTTTTGCCCGGGGCAGGTTTATGAGTTTCTTTCGAGGATATTTTTCTGTTTTATGAGGAAGATAGTAGGCTATCTATCTGACGAGGAAAAACGGGAAATAACATTATAAGCTATTCACCCGCATTCCTTTAAGCTCGCAACCGATATCCCGAAAGTTCAAATTACGAACCGAAGTATTCAATGCTGCAGCTTTCGCCGCCGCAAGGCCTGCAGCCTCTCCGATAGCTGCACAAATAGGTTGTACCCGATACGAACTCGCTGCCAAATGCGTGCCGCTGATGATACGCCCCGCCAGCAACAATCCCTCTACTCCGACCGGAATAAGGCACCTGAAAGGTATACCGTAGGGCTTCACAGCCTTTTGCTCTTTGGTCAGAGACATACTCCAGTCATCCATATAATAACTGCAATCGGCAATCTTATCCTCAGGCTGTAAACCCGATTTCAAGTCGGTAGCCGTAAGAATATATTCCCCCTTTATCCGTCTGCACTCACGAACCCCGATTTTAGGAGCCATTACAGCCGAAAAACCAGCCTTTCGCAACGTATTCAAATCCTTTTGTATCTTCTCCAAACAATACCACTGAGCTTCTGCCAACGCTTGAGGATCTCGGGTATCGACAAAGTGCTTCCCCCAACCCCAATGCAAATACATACCGGCATCCCGGCCTTCCCATCCCGGATGCTCCTTCAAGAACCCATACTTATCCTCGGATATACTGACACGCTCCAAATCATTATATGGCAAAACAGCACCGGCCTTCACCCGATTCGTTATCATCATCCATGTGCAAGGCTGTACCCTGTCGCTCGCAGCCTCAACGCCAAAAGGTTCATTATAATCCGATTGAGCATCGGTACCATACATCACCTCACAACCCGCCATTTCAGCCACCAAGCCGGTACCCGTAGCATCTATCGTCATTTTTCCCGATATTTCCTGCATACCCCCGTTTCTGAATACCTGTACTCCCGAAACACGTCCTGAAGTTACTATCACATCCACTACCGGAGCTCCGCATATCAGCGTAAGCGACTTCTCTTTCACAATCATCTCATACAGAATCTGGGAAAACGCTGTGGGATGCCACCAGTGACTGCGACCGTCCCCACCATCACCGAAATCGGGAAGCGCAACATCATCATTCGAATAACGGCTGTTCAGCCCTTGTATCATTTCCAGATAAATACCCACTCGCGGGCCACCGCACAAATACGTCACAAACTGGTCTACCGGTGCACCTCCCGGCAACAAGTCCTCCTCCACCAATGCCACTTTCGCCCCTTGACGAGCAGCGGCAATAGCCGCCGGAATACCCGACGCACCGGCACCTACTACAACAACATCATATTGCACCGAATCATATACTGAAGAACGGGCAGAAACTCCCTTTTTAACCGTCGTAGCCGTTGCCAGAGAAGGTATCATACACCCGGCCAATCCGACCGTCGTCATTTTAAGAAAATCGCGGCGTGTATTTTTCATAGAGCAAGAACATTTTAATTGCAATTATATGCAAATATAGAATATTTATTTCATATCCATTGACAAAATAAAGTCATATTTAATGTTAAATACAATGTTTAATTCTAAATTAATACTATATTTGGAACAAAATAAATGAGAATATCAAAATAGTTAATTAATTATAATATTAACATTTACATGAGAGAAACAAAATGGTATATATTTCTCTTGAGCATGATACCTATACTCCTGTATGCCGAAAACAATTCCTCAGACAGGCCATACCTCTTACAGTCCAGTCCTTGCGCCCCGAATATCTGTTTGATAAACTACGACAAAATGAATCGGGAAGAACGGTTGCTGGCTGTCTCCCTGCAAGGACTGATAAATCGTAAACAGCCCCGTATCTATCTGAGAGAAAGACTGTCAGACCATCTACTGAATTTATACAAAGAAAAAGGAATTATAAAAAAAGAAACAGAATATTCCGCTCTGTTGCCACTATTGAAACAGTACAAGGAAGAAATCACCGGAGCCATCATCTACGACCCGGGAAAATCATGGACCATAAACCTGGTATCGAACATCGCATCGGTCGAAGACAGAATCATCATTTCTCCCCATCAACTTCCGCAAGTCGAGCAAGCAGGAATATCGGATATCAAAGACGTAAAAGACTTCGGCTTCAAAAACGAATGCGAAGCATTCGACTGGTATATGGCAAATATTTTTCCAAAACAATACCACTCTATCCTATCGGTATGCGGTTACGAAAAAATGCACGACATATACCGGGACTATCTTATATGTTTCAGAATACCGACCTTTTGGCTACCCGGGAAAAAAGACCCGGACTATAACCCCGAAATGGAAAACCGCATCATCCGCCTATGGCAAAAAACTCCGGTAAATATACCGGTCATTGGCTTTTGGCCGGCAACAAAAAGCGGATATGAAGAATACGAAGGAGTACAATTAGCCGGAAAATACGGAAAATTTACAATCGTAAATACATGGGCTGGAAATTACAGCTTCCATTCAGGTACAGGAAATTCCGAAATAAAAATGCTACAACGCAGACGTAACGAAAAAAAACAATTCGACCCGACTCGCAAATATGTAGCACTCACCATGATAGAAAGCGGTGACGCTATCGGATATATCCAATACGGATTAGGGGCACGGCAATGGGATGAGCCGGAACGGGGACAAGTACCCATAAGCATCGGAGTCACTCCTGCCATACAATATCTTATGCCCTGCTACCTCGAACACCTCTTTCGGTCGGCCACAGCAAACGAATATTTCTTTTGCTCCATATCCGGAGCCGGTTACTGTTATCCATTGGAACAATACGCCTCGGAAACCCAAGACAGAAGCAAAACCCTATCCGAGTACTTCGAAAAAACGGCAACCCTGATGCAAAAACTGGACTTAAGCATATTGGGATTGTACTCTCACCCCAACCGGATGTGGGACGAAAGAGACCTGCATACGGTTCAAAATTACATATTGCCCCAAAAACAGATAAAATCCATCTTATCAGATATGGGACGCTGCGACGGATATACAGGAAAAAATGCAAATGACATGCTGAATGCAAATACCAGCGTACATCACATACTGACACGTTGGTCAACTGAAGCTTGGCCTTATGACGACTGTCGATACGACAAACCGGCAGCCGACTGGTTGATACGCAAAATCCGGGAACAAGGAAAAGAGGGAAACTTCCTTCCCGTTATGTTTTACAGCTGGCACTACGGGCCAAGACGATTGAAGATAGTCAAAGATACCCTCGAAAAAGAAGGATACACCTTTGTTACCTTAGACGAATTTGACAGACTTTTCAGAGAAGCAACAAATCGATATAATTAAGAAAAAAACTATGAAAAAAATCGTTTTATTTTTTATTTTGATATACACCTTTATTCCTATACAGTCACAAATCATATACTATGTACGGGAAAACGGAGTAGACGATCTGGCCCGTTGCGGAGTCACCGAAGACGATGCATTCCGAACCGTCCATTTCGCCATAAAACAATGTTCGGCTCTAAGTATGATTATCGATGTCGCCGGAACTTTGGCACACAGGAATGATACCATTCCCCCCGACAAAACCGTCACTATACAATGCAGCCAACCCGAAAAAGCCATACTCGACGTACCGCTCAACGAGACCGGCAGACATTTTTATCTGACAGGAAATTGCGAATTGAGATTGAATAACATCATTCTCCAAAACGGGAATATGGACAATACCGAATATGGCGGAGCTATCTTTGCACAATACGCAATCGATGATTCAGGAATAGGTATCCCAGTCTTAAAATGCGAAAATGTAGATTTCATAGCCAACTCCTGTGGTACAGCCGGAGCCTGCTACTTGAATGGGGCAACAGCCGATTTTGAAAAATGCACATTCAGCGACAACAAAGCAGAATACAATGCCACAGGAAGAGGAAACTCCGGAGCTATATTGGCCATGTCAAAGGAACAACCGTTGACAATGGACATAAAACAATGTCTGTTTCTCAACAACTCGGCCGTAAATACCGGAGGAGCCATACGCATCTATGCCTCATCCCAAACGGACGTCATCATAGAAAACAACACTTTCTACCAAAACCAGACCTACCAACAAGGTAATATTTGTCTGGAAGGAACTGAAGCACCGTTATCACCCAAAGACGAAAGAAACATTACATTCACCAACAATACCATTAGCCAAAATACGGCACAAAAGGGTAATCAGACCGGCGGCATATACCTCAAAACACTAAACGACGTCGTCATTCTGCGCAACAACCTGATATTCGACAATACATATGCATCTGTACAATGCAATACGATAAGTGCCAAGCTGAAAATAGCCAAAAACAACATTACGGACAATACCGTTGCCGGGACTTCAGACAAAGGTCTTATCATGAATATAACCGGTAATTACGACAGCCGTACCGGGAACTTGCTTGTAAACGAAGAAGAAAAAGTCATACAACCTGCATCGGTAGCCGGCAAATACATTCTGGCAGATAATGATTTGCAAAACAACGGTGGTGCTACGCTCACCCTTGCAATAAATGAAGGCAGTTGTGCCATCGATGCAGGCACAACGGAACAAGCCCCTCAATCAGACCAGAGAGGATATCCCCGCAGAGGAAAACCGGATGTCGGAGCCTACGAAAATGATGGAGAGTTTCTGCCCATATTGAAAAATGAAATATCACCCACAGCCGACATATACCCCAATCCCTTCCAAAACAGCATCCGCTTCAACCCCGGCATACAGGCAAAAGCAGTATATATTTATAATCTCTTGGGACAATTCATCCTGCAAAAAAGCGTATGGGACAACCAAGCCGACCTCTCGCAACTACCTCCAGGACAATATATAATTCTTATACAATCAGACATCACCCCCGGGAAAAAGAACATACTTATAAAAAGCCCCGCAGATATTTTGCAATAATACAAATATCCTGCCTTCTAAAGGATGATGTCCAATCCCTTCTTGAGAGAAAAAAACACAACCATAAAGCGTCATTTTCAAATAAAAAACAACATTCCCCTCTTGCCTCTTTCGAGAGGCAAGAGGGGTGTGATATTCGCACATAGCTGCCTAAATCAAAAAAACTTTCACCAAAGTCCAACAGGCAACAACAACCCAAGCAGCACCCCTTACCGCAACATACACCTTTCTCCTATCCCAAAGAAGGTCTGGAAATATGTAATAACAAAACGCACACTACAACAAAAAAAGTTTTCATTAAAAAATTCAGACTGACTTCAAACAAGCTCTTGAAAATATTCTGTAATTCTGCAAAAGAATATACCTATCTGAAATCAAGAGAGTAAAAAAATTACCTCATTTTCGAGTAATGAGAGTGGGTAACCGTTCCAATTGCCGTGGTCTGCATCGCTTTACTTGTTCGGGTAACTCTTACAGATGTAAGAATACAAAACTAAATTGAGAATATCCCCTTTGCACATGATTTTATTAAATTGAATAAACATCAGGCGGATATTTTGTCTTTATTGCTGTTCCCATTTTGTACCTTTGCAAAAAGGATAAGTTTATGGAAAACATTATCAGAAAGATAAGAATGTATTATCCGGTTTCAGATGAAGCGCTGGAGGCATTGGTATGCCTTTTCGAGAGATTTGTATTTCCATCCAAAACAATCATTATCCATGCCGGGAAACTAGACAGGAAGGTTTATTTCATCGAAAAAGGCATCACTCGTTCTTATGTCTTACACAATGGGAAACAAATAACGACATGGTTCTCTAAAGAAGGTGACACCGCCTGTGGCTCATGGGACTTATACCGCCACAAAGCTGGCTTTGAATATGTAGAAACGTTGGAAGAAACCATAACCTATTCTATTTCAATAGAGCAACTAAATGAATTGTATCGATCTTACATCGACCTCGCAAACTGGATGCGGGTGTTGCAGCAAGAAAACTTCCTCCGTTTACAAGACATACATATCCGCCGATTAAACTGGTCTGCCCAAAAACGCTATGAACATCTGACTAAAGAATGTCCCGAACTTTTCCAAAGGGTAAACTTGGGATATATAGCTTCTTTTCTAGGTATCACACAACAGTCATTGAGCCGGATAAGGGCTAATGGCCATTTTTTAACATAGGGTAAATTCAGAATCAAATCTTGCCGCTATCTTTGCAAACGGATTAAATTGCATATAGGATGAAAACAGAATATGAGAAATGTTTGGCGGGCGAACCTTTTATTGGAAGCAAAGACCCGAAGATAGTGGAGACAATTTTGCGTACAAGGCGGCTGTTGGCACAGTTCAATGCCACAGATTATGCCGACACAGAGCACAAGCAAGCCTTGTTGCGCGAGATGTTCGGCAGCATGGGAAAGAGAGTGCATGTGGACATTGACTTCCATTGCGAATACGGGAAGCATATTTTTATCGGGGACAAAGTGATTATCAACATGAACTGCACTTTCGTGGACAACAACCGCATTGATATCGGCAGCAATGTGTTGATTGCTTCCAATGTGCAGATATATACAGCCACTCATTCTACCAAAGTAAATGAACGCATGGTGCAAGACTGGTCGGAAGGCGAGGAAATATGCCGCACATACGCCTTGCCCGTCAAGATAGAAGACGGCGTGTGGATTGGCGGAGGAGCTATCATATTGCCAGGGGTCACTATCGGCAGGAACAGCGTCATCGGGGCAGGCAGCGTGGTGACTCGCAGTATTCCTGAAAATTGTGTGGCAGTGGGCAATCCTTGCCGTGTAATTAAGCAGATTGACAACGAAACCTGACAGATAACAGCGATGAGAAAATATAAGCATATCATATTTGATATTGACGGTACGTTAATTGATACGGAAGAAGCCATACTTCAAAGCCTGAAAGACACTGTATGGGAAATACTGCATAAAGATATTGAAACGTGTGAACTAAAATTTGCACTTGGGATACCGGGAAGCGTAACCTTGCGCAAATTAGGCATAACGGACACTGAACGTGCCAATGTCAGATGGAATGAACATCTGCTGAAATATAAATCCCGTATCCGACTTTTTGACAACATCCCGCAATTATTGGACAACTTGAAAATGAATGGCTATGGATTGGGCATAGTTACGTCCAAGACCCGAAATGAATACATGGCTGATTTCGCTGTCCCTTTTGAATTATCTGATTATTTTGGCACTGTAATATGCGTAGAAAATGCCGCTCGCCCAAAACCTTTCCCAGACCCTTTGCTGACATATCTTAATGCATCCGACATGAATGCCGAGGATGTTATTTATATAGGAGATACCATTTACGACAGCCTGTGTGCACAAAACGCAAGGGTGGATTTCGGATTTGCCGCATGGGGAAATGCGGAAACTCAAGAAATACCGGCAGATTATATCTTCAAAAGACCTGTGGATGTACTGCTTTCGCTGTTAGAAAATAACAGTAGGATTTCCAAGAACGACATATATGATTTACTCAATTCATACAATATCTGTTATGAAGTGACAGAACACAAAGCTGTTTACAATATGGCTGAACTCTCTAATATATCGTTTCCTTATCCTGAATCCATTGCTAAAAATCTATTTGTATGCGATGACAAGAAATGCAATTATTATCTAATAACGATAAAAGGTGACAAGCGAGTGGATTTAAAGGCATTTAGACACACATACGGCACACGTCCATTAAGTTTGGCAAAAAAGAAAGATTTGAAAAAAGTTTTAGGACTTACACCTGGATCTGTCACACCTTTGGGCATACTGAATGACAAGGAACACAAGACGCATTTTTTCCTTGATAAGGATTTCTTGATTCCACCATCCATCATCGGTGTACATCCAAATGAGAATACTGCCACTATATGGTTAAAAGCTGAAGACTTGCTGCGTATAATAACAGAACACATGAATCCAGTAAAGATAGTTCCTTTTAATTGATGAGATAACCAACAGAAGGATAGCAAGCGATTTTGGTCTGCTGAAAACACAAACTTGCTATCCTCCTGTTGACATTGTTTATAATCCCAAACCCTTACCCTTTTTAAGCGGTGCCCTTGATAAGCGTTACACATCATTTCCACCGTGACATACGCCTCACGGTCGGATATGCGTTGGTAGTGCTTGATGATTTGTACCTCGATATCGTCAGGCGTAAGGTTCGTTTCCCTTGCTTCTCGGCTCTTGCCCTTGACACAGTTGCTCTTTGCGTCCCAAAGCTCCTTTGCGATGCTCCGCTTGCAATTGAACTGCGCCACCGTACCATTGATTGTAACCCGTCCCATAATGGGGACAATTCCGCTCTTCTCCTTGCTGCCGTTCGCATAAAACAGCACGCGAAATACGCTCTTTGTCATACTCATCCTTTTTTGAGTGCAAAATTATAAATCAGCGAGTTAAACCTCGACAAGCGAATCAATGCAGAACGGCGTAAATAAAACGGAGACTGTTAAATCTATACTTTCAACGGGTAACGATTAAGAATTTGTTCTTTTGCCGTAATCCGCTTTGAAACGCTTTTCAGCCCTCTGCCCAACTTTCATGATTTTCTCCTAACTGCTTAAATCTCAAATTCCATTGCGTTAATCTGCTGGTTTTGTTCGATTATTCCAGCGATATTATTTATTTTTGCATTCTACAGATTTATCCTCATTCCAAATCTCTATGTACTCTTTACATACATAGAGACTCGAAATGACACTGTGAAATAATTACAGAACAAAATCACATACAATTATGAAAACAAAAGAAGTACCTGTATTGCTCCTGACCGGTTATCTGGGCAGTGGGAAAACAACTCTGGTCAACCATATCCTTTCCAACGAACGCGGTATCAAATTCGCCGTTATAGTCAACGATATAGGAGAAGTCAATATCGATGCCGACCTCATACAGAAAGGCGGCATCGTTGGCAAAAAAGACGACAGCCTTGTGGCTCTCCAAAACGGCTGTATCTGCTGTACCCTGAAGATGGACTTGATAGAACAAATCAATGACATCCTGAAAATGAACCGTTTCGACTATATCGTTATTGAAGCCAGCGGTATTTGCGAACCGGCACCCATAGCACAAACCATCTGTTCCATCCCCCGTATGGGAAAAGAATACACCCAATTCGGTACCTGCCGTTTAGACTGTATCGTTACTGTGGTAGATGCTCTTCGGTTGCAAAGCGAATTCGCCTGTGGCAAAGAACTGACCCGTAAGAATATTGACGAAGAAGACATCGAGAATCTCATCATACAGCAAATCGAATTTTGTAACATTATCCTGTTGAATAAAGCCTCCGAAGTGCAACCTGAAGAATTGGAACGCATCAAACAAATTATCCATACACTACAACCCGGAGCCGAAATTATCGAATGCGATTATGCCAATGTTGACCTCGATAAAATTATACATACGGAAATGTTCAATTTTGAACGCGTAGCAACTTCAGCAGGATGGATTCGAGAAATAGAGCGTCAAGCTACCGAAGAGGAAGAAAAGGAAGCCAAAGCTCATGAGCACCACCATCATGAACATAAACACGAACATGAACAAGAAGAGCACGAGCACGAGCACCATCATCATCACCATCATCACCCCGAAGGTGGTGAAGTAGAAGAATATGGTATCGGGACTTTTGTCTATTACCGCCGCCCGGCATTCGATATACACAAGTTCGACCGTTTCATTGCCACAAAATGGCCACGCAACATCATCCGGGCTAAAGGAGTTTGTTACTTCAGCCACAACCGGGATATGTCATTTCTTTTCGAGCAAGCCGGAATACAAAAAAAATTGACCGAAGCAGGACTTTGGTATGCCACAGCTTCTGAAGAAGATCTTATCCAACTTCTGAGCCAAGAACCGGGATTGTTTCGCGACTGGGACGAAAAATACGGCGACCGTATGCAAAAAATCGTTTTTATCGGTCAGCATCTGGACAAAGAACAATTGACGCGAGACCTCGACGAATGCCTTGAATAAGAAATTTTAAAACAAACCGCAAAGCGAGAGCAAAGGTTCAAACTTGTTTGAAGAAGTATGCCGAGCCGCCGCGTTCGTTGAAATGAAATTAAAACAATACATAAATAATGAAGTTGCTTCAAAATGGAAGCTGAAAGTTTAGAATCTTATCGGCTGAAGCACTAAAGAGAACATCCCCCTGTTTTACCCTAATTCATTAAAATACAAGGTAAAAACAGAGGGATTTTTATACAGTAACTTATATATCTACGTAAGAGCCCGCTTTTTCTATTTTTAATCACTTATTACAAACACATCTTGAAAATCTCCTCGATATCACTTTGCGCAAGAGGCTTAAAGCCCTGTAATACATCTCCACCACAAGCTTTTCTTGCCATTACAGGAAAATCTTCGACCCGGATACCCACCTCGGTAAATGTCCGCTTCAACCCCAATACATCGAACAAGAATTCCGACAACTTTTCAATACTTTGCTTGGCTATAGCCATAGGCTCCTGATTAGCATCGATACCGAAGACATTCACTCCAAACTGCACATATTTCGAAACCGTTGTCTCATCCAAACAATACTCCAACCAACGCGGAGTAAGAATGGCAAGTCCCAGACCATGTGTAATATCATAGATAGCCGACAACTCATGCTCCATAGGATGGCAACTCCACGCCTGCTGTTTACCACCATTGACAAACCCGTTAATTGCCCATGAAGAAGTCCACATCAGATTGGCACGAGCCTCATAATTCGTCGGGTCCTTCATAGCTATCGGTGTGTATCGGATAATAGTTCTCATCATTCCCTCCATAAAACAATCCAGCATAAAAAGGTCCTGGCTCATATTGAAATAAACCTCCATAATATGCGACATCATATCAGCAGCCCCGCAAGCCGTCTGATAGGGACTTACCGTATACGTGTTTGACGGATCGAGAAAAGAAACTTTGGGAAGCAATGGACTGGCCATACGTCCTATCTTGTCCTTAGTCTCCGGATTACTGATAACACCGCCTGCATCCATTTCAGATCCCGTTGCCGACAAGGTCAAAACCGTAACAATCGGTAACGCCTTCTCTACCGGAGCCCAGCGACTGAAAAACTCCCACGGATCAAAGTCCACGCAGGCACCGGCAGCCATCCATTTCGTAGCATCTATCGTCGAACCCCCACCGACTGCCAATAAAACATCTATCTTCTCGTCCTTACAAATCTGGGCACCCTGTCTTACACTATCAATACGGGGATTCGGTTCTATACCGGACAACTCAAACACCTCCAAGCCTGCCTTCTTCACTTCATCCATAACCGCATCATAAAGCCCAATCTTTTTTATAGAACCACCACCATAAGTCAGCAACACTCGTTTCCCGTATCTGCTCAACTCTGCACCCAAATGGCACAATTGATTCTCTCCAAAATAAACCTTGACCGGAATATCATATACAAAACTATTCATATTACACATTATTTTTATAGTTAGTAAATCTCAATATATCACTTCTGCAATTATATCGTTATTGATACATGCAAATATCAACAATTTTTCTCAAATAAATAGTAGATAAATTACAGCTTATATTACCCAAATTACAGTTTATACCATGCCCTACAACCTGGCTCCTAAACGGGATAAAAATAAACAAATAAAGAATCAAGTATTTATTAAGAATCTACCCGAATTTTGCTCGGGTCAGGAGTGAGAGTTTTTCTTTCGAGGATATTTTTCTGTTTCTAAAAGGGGGATAATAACTATCTGATGAGTGAAAACCGGAAAAAGGCCAAAAGAAAACGCAAAAATAACTGGATGATATTTTCTTATTGGAAAATGTAGACTCTAAAAATGTTTAAAATAAATAACAAAAAAAGAAAAGCAAACACAAAACTGTTATATTTATATAGAACATTCAAAAACCGGATTGGAATCTTGTCC
>PPYE01584868.1_pt1 | contig 48471 bp, 65 predicted proteins | sample 1559881 | NCBI WGS metagenome assembly PPYE01 (sample SAMN08240022, study PRJNA423297) | Human gut metagenome, whole genome shotgun sequencing project.
ACGCGCTCCAGCCGGATGCCCGGAGGGTGACTTCAACCTCGCGGGTCATTCGGTTAATTTCGCCCGTGATGGCGTTGATATCCTCTGGCCCGAATATGTCACCTTCCTGGGCATATTCTGTGACATCCAGTATCTCAGACTTCCCCTGTGCATCCGTGTTTATCTGATACTTTCGGTTCCCCTCAAAGACATCCGCCCTATAGTCTGTTTTAAGTGCCATATTTACCTCCTGTTCCCTATTATTTTTGTACCTGCCTTAAACGCCAGGCGCTGCTGGCCGCTCACCATGCTGGCATACATATCCCCCAGGTCCTTAAGTATCCGTTCGATATCATTGGCCTGATAGATGCTGCTGTATGTGATTTTTACCGGGGTGGCCGGGGTACTGCCCTTGGTATGATAAGCCGCACGGAGTTTCCTGATATTATCCAGTAACCGCGACATCTCCGTATCCGTCCGGAAGTCCTCCATCCCCCACACCTTGGTCCGTATTTCAACGTGCAGCAGCCCGGCCAGGAGCCCACAGGCCTCCTCCACACGGTTCAGGTCCGTATAGGCTATGTAGGCCCTGTCCGTATCGTTGGTCAGGTCATCCGCTGTCCTGTCCGTTATCAGCGTGTCTAATACCGTACTCATTTCACTGTCACCTCCGCCGTGATTTTCCTTCTTGAAAATTTAAAATCCAGCTTCGTGATGTTGCCCGTCATCATCCCCCGGAACCCGGTCGCCACGTTCACACGGTTACCCAGTTCCTGGTCGTTGATGGTGGCCCGGAAGCTGATGCTTTCATTGCTGCTGTAATACCGGTACACCCTGTCAAGCACCGCCTGGGCATTCTGGGATGTTACCAGCGTGGCGTCCTTGACCTCGGCAATGTTCTTATTCTGGGTGACATTCGGGTTCTCCTTCAACATAGAAACAGTGCTGTGGTTATACTTAAGACCAGTCAGCACCACCTCCCCGCCTGTTCCGGTTATATATGCATAATTGGCGTCATGGTCACCCAGCGTCCCCCCGGTAATGGACAGGCTATGGTAAGGCTCAGAAAACTCTATCTTTGTCGTTCCGGCCAGGATGCCCTTGTACAGCTGCGCCGATTCCACTCCCCGGTCATAGCTGTGTGCATACAACCGGATGCCGGTTATGATGTCACTGTGTTCCACCGACAGGCCCAGCCGGATGTCTCTGGCCGTGAACTCACCGGTGACCTCGGTCTGTTGTGGATATATGTACAGCTGCCGGTCGTAACTGGTATCCACCAGGGCACCAATGGCAAAGGCCAGCTGCTGCAGGGCCGCCCGCTTGGTACATATCGGCAGGTATCCGCTTACCGTGGTACCTGCATATACATCGTCAAGGAAATAGGTTATCCCCTCACCTGCCATGATGCCACTCAGGATGTCCGATACCGGGGCGGCATCATATATCCCGCCCATGAACTGATTGTTATCCAGGATTCCCACTGCGTCCTGCGTCTCCACGGAATACCGTTTCGCCCCCAGCTGCTTACCGTCCTTCAGATAAAAAATACCTAAAATAGCCTCATCAAAATACAATGTCTGCTTCTGACGCTTCTGGAACTCAAATGCATAATCTGACCTGCTACGGATGGTGTAGTCCATGGTGTTGATGCTTACCTCTTCGGATATGGGGCTCAGGTCCATCAGGCAGCTGATGTCCTCTATCTCATCATCCTTGAATACCCGGATAAGCCCCCAGGTAATCCCTGTCAGGAATACATTCCGGTGTGGCTTACTTGTCTGCCGGAATGTAACGACCACCCGGTTATAATAATCCACGATGCCATAGCAGAAATAGTCCGGGCCATCCGGGCAATAGTCCTGGTCAGACAGCAACTCGTCATCCCTGTACCATCTTATATTGACCCTGCTGCAGTAATCCCCGGAATAATCATTGAATCTAAGGGTTATCCCCACGCTGGAATGGTTCTGCGTGAATGAGAATGTGATGGCCGGCGGGACCGCGAACGCCCCATCGGCGCCCGATATGCTGTCACTTACGTATCCCATGTCATCCAGGTCATCCGGCGCATTGGGATAGCTGCCATCCATCCTGGCGTACCTGGGCAGGCACATGGCATAATCCGGGAACATCACCCCGGTCCTCAGGTCCTGCAGGTCAACGTAGTGATCCTTATCATCGGACGATGCCACGCTGTCCTCTGCGGCCCCCAGGGCAATGTCATCGTAGACAATCTTAAGTCCTCCTGCATCCGTCATCCTCTGATTCTTCAGTACGGACAGCCACAGATAACGGTATGGACGGTTGGTCTCAAGGTATGTGATGACCAGCTGGTTAAACAGCGGCACCTTGGCCCGGCAGAAATACTCCACCCCATCGGGCTTAAATTCCTGCTCCTGGACCAGTTCCGCATCCTTGTACCAGGCTATCTTAAGTTTCTTGGCATAGTCCCCGGATACCCGGTTGAACACCATGGACACGCCATTGCTGGTCTTAAGCCGGTCAAAGGTGACTGTTATCACCGGCGGCACCCCAAAGGCCCCATCCTGGCCACTCAGGGCCGTGCTGATGTACCCATTCTTACCACTGGGGATTGCATCAGGGGTATTCGCATAGGTCCCGTCCAGCCTCGCATACCGCGGCAGGCAGTAGGAATAGGGCGGTAGGTTCTGTTCAAAACTGGTCAGGTCATCCACGGATGAGTACGGCTGTTGTCCGTTGGTCCCTACCCTTATGTCCCATTTCAATCCTTACCGCCTCCTCTGTGGCTCCATTGCCGTAAAATTCAGGGACAGGCCATCCATGCCCCAGATATTCCTACCATTCCTTATCCGCAGCTTATCCTTACCCTGGCTGACGTAAGCCTGGAAAGTCAGCGTTTCCTGCCCATACGGGAAGGTCATTTCATGGCTCGCGTAGTTCGGGTCGGATATGATGTTGTAGAACGCATCATAGGATGCCAGGTCATCCGTATTTGGATATATCTTCATGGAATAATTGTAGAAGGTCCCTATGATGTCCCTGTCCATGGTGTAATCCATGGTGCGTCCGGACTGCTCTGAATCCGTAACGGCAAAGCTGCGTTCCAGCGAATCCTTCTCCACCTCAACGTTATAGGCCTTACCGTCCAGTAAAAAAACGTTATCCATATCAGGTACCTCCTACGATTACCAGGCTCACACCTTTGCGTGCGGCCTCCTTGTCAAGTTCCGGTTTAAGCACCCGTGCCAGCGCAGCCAGGTTCCCGGTCAGGTTCAGGACAATCTGTATCGGCCTGTTCCCTTCCGCCTGCAGGCGGCTTATCATCTCATCCATCCTGGCCACCAGATACCCCAGCGTCTCCTCCTGGCCATATCCTGCCGTGTTCCTCATGCCTGTGGACATTTCCCCGGCGCGCGGTGGGACAACCGTCCCCCTGGCCATCCTGGGCAGGTACGATGCTGCATTAGGGATGTTTATGCCGATTGGAAGCTGTACTTCCACTCCGTCAAATACATCCAGTACTCCATCCAGCCACTTCTGGACCGTGCTCCTGGACGATGATGCCATAGCACTGATACCATCGTTAAATCCACGCACCACATACTCTGCAATGCCGTAAAACTCCCTGGATGGTGAGTTGATGTCAAACTCCTCCTCGGCCTCTTCCATGGCCTCACGTGCCCACTTTTTAATGGCAGCCTTTGCCATGTATGCAAAATCAGAGATACCGTTTGCAAAACCTTCGTTGATGCGTTTGGCCATGTCATAGAAGGCTGCATACATCCCTCCGGTCCCTTCCAGGTCACTGTCGCCCCAGAACCATTCCCTCACGTTCCTTGCCCAGGCCTCCATGGGGGACTGGGTCTCGGTATGGCTGTCATCAATCTTGGTCTTGAACGCCTGGATGATGAGGTCCGCGAACTTCGTCCAGGACAGTTCGTTCACACCCTTATCCTCGGCATCCCCCACGAACCACTTCCGGACATTCTCCGCCCAGGTCTCCATGACGCCCTGGGATTGGGTATGGTTCTTCGTGACACTGTTGTTGAAGCCCCCCATGATGCTGGTGGCCCACTTCCTGGACTCCGTGGAATCCCCGGTGCTGATCCCGAATTTTTCCGAAAACCAGCTGGCCACACCGGATGCCCAGGATTTTACTACGTTCTGGGATGTGGTCTGTTCGTTGGTCACGCCCTGGTTGAATCCTGCTACCGTGTTGGAGCCGATGCCGGCCAGGACGGTGGATGGGCTATGGATGCCCAGCAGGCCCTTGATGCCATTCACGAACGGGTCTGTAATGTTGGCCTTGATGAACGCGCCCGGGTTGGAGAAGAACTCCTTGACGCCGTTGCAGAATCCATCCCACAAGTACTGCCCCATCCCCGCCATGACCGTTGACGGGCTGTGGATGCCGAAGGCACTTTTGAATGCATCCATGAATGGCTTGAAGACATTGTCCTGTACCCAGGTCCCCACAGCCTTCATGGCATCTATGATACCTTTGAAGATTCCGTCCACAACATTGCCGCCACACTCCTCAATCTTACCCTGGAAATATTCCTTCGCGGCAACCACACCATCTGAAATCAGGCCTCCTATGATGGCACCGATACCACCCAGCGCAGCTCCTATTACTGCAAAGAGCCTGTTAGCAACCGTTGTCCAGTCAATGTGCTCCAACGCTGTGGCCACACCATCACCAAATGCCCACCAATCCGTTTCTGTGATAAACGTCACGAGGGCATTTAAAATCCCTATCACAATGTCGCTGATGGCCGTTCCGGCTCCCGCCCAGTCAAAGGTCTGGAAAAACGTACTTAGGCTGGTTGCGAGCTGTGTACCAAATTCAACCCAATCGAACGTGGCCGCGAATTCCCCCAGGGTTCTGAAGGCTGCGTTCAGGCCGGCCGCAAAAAGATATCCCAGCTGTGCCCAGTCAATCTGGCCTGTGAGGCCCATGAGGCAGGTCGCTATGGCAGTACCTATCGCCCCCCAATCTACAGCCAGCACGAATCCCAGTAGGCCGGATATCTTGGCCTGGAAGAAGGCACCTATTGTGGCGCCGAACAGATTCCAGTCAACCGTATCAATCATCCCCATCAGGCCTATCCCCAGCGCATTGCCCAGCATGAACCAGTCAATCTGCGTGAGTAACAGATAAAGGGTATTGGCCAGGGTGTTGATGCCGGTACCGAACATGATGCCGATGGCATACCAATCGATAGTAGATACAAGGCTGTTAAACAGGGTCGTGAAGGCTGTCACGAATGCGGTTATCTGTGCCCCGATGTTATCCCAGCTGATGAACTGCGTGAAGCCCTGTACCGCCTCGTTGATTTTCTGGCCAATCAGCTGGCCGATGCCTTCCCAGTCCCCGGCTGCGAACATCTCCTTCAGCTGGTTAGCAAAATCACTGATGCCCTGGTCAATACCGACTGTCTCAAACATATCGGATGGGCTGGCTCCACCTCCTCCGCCTCCGGATGCATCCGCGCCCTGCTGCTGTATCTGTACAAGGTCATCAAATGGTGCCAGGGCTTTCTTTGCATCCTTTCCAGCCTGTTTGGCGGCGCCTCCTGTGGATTTTAGACTTTTCGCATAATCCTCGTTAGCCTTTTTGGCCCGCACGAATGTACCCCCACCGCCCAGCGCGGAAAAGAACTGGTTGATATAGCCCACTGCTGTGGCCAGGAGGTTTATCAACGTATTAAGAACCGGAGCCACAATCGAGAGGATAGGTGCGAATGCCGCCGCAAAACTATTCTTGAGATAGGTCATTCCGGACATCAGGTTGGACATGGACTGGTTCGCGCTATCTGAATACTGCACCAGGTTCTGCATGCCTTCCTTAACACCCTGGATGGCCGCCCTCATGGCCATACGGATGAGCATGAGTTTGAACATGTTGGACAGTTTCAGGATGCTCTGACTTACCTTATTTGAGGATTTACCCAGCCCTTTCAGGCTGGATACTGCCTGTTTTGCCTTATTGGCCAGTCCCTTCCCCAATGACTTCCCGAAATTCAAGACCGCCCGGGTAGCGGATGAGAATGTACTCTTTACAATCCCGGGTATCTTCGATAGTTCCCTTTTGGCAGATACCGGTATCTGACCGAATGCCTGTGGCACATTTTTAAATGCATTCAGGATTGACTCCTTGACACCTACATATCCCTGGGCTTGTTCCGCACCTTGGTTGGAGACTTCCGACACAGCCTGCTCCGCTTCTGCCGCGTCCTGCTGCAGTTCATTTATAGCCATACCGGCCTGGTTGCCATATTGTCCGATTGCATCAGACCACCTGTGGATTTCCGAGGCCGCATCCCCGAATACCGCCGCCATAGCCTTAGGGTCATAATTAAGGGATTCCGCACTTGTCGGTGCTGAAACGGGCGCGGATTGGGCCGTATCGGATGCAGTATCCTGCATGGTGTGGACACTTATGGCATCCATCTGTTCCTGCAGCGACTTGACATGCTTTGCAGACTCATCGGCTGCAGTCCCAACAGATTCCACTGCATCTGATGTTGTATTGGCACTTTGGGCAGTTTCAGCCATTGCCTGTCCTGCCCCATTGAACCGGTTAAGGATGTTGGAGGACAATCCATCTACGGCCTTGGTAAGCCGGTCCATTGCCTTGGTAAGCGTGGATATCCCACCATCGAAACCATCTGTATTTATCTTTGTGTCAAATGTCAGGCTACCGTCTGCTGCCATGCCGCCACCTCCTGTCCAGGCATAAAAATAGGACGCCCATCCGGCATCCTAACCCAATAAGTTATTCCAATAATCAATCTCCGCCTGTTCCTCTTCGGTATACCGTTTCCGGATGTTACAGAGCTTCCTGTTATTCCGGTAAAACTCCTGTTCCCACTTTTCCAGCTTCTTACCCTTGGCCCTCTTCTGCCTGATGCCCAGGACCGTGGAAAAAGTACCCTCTTCTATCTCCATGAAATACCCTGAGAACGTCCACCAATGGATGTATGGGGCCGCCCTGGTCTCCATCCCAGCAACCTTATTGATTGCCGGGAACAGGATGGGCTCGTCCTGTTCCCAGTCCATCACCTTCCTTGCCGGCTTCTTATCGTCATCCTCCTGGCCGCAGTCCACGAACCACTTGGCCTGTAGGATGGCTTCCTCCATATGCTCCTGCGGTATCCGGTCAAAGCCATCCCGGTACAGGCGCTTCATGAGGATTTCCAGCTTCTCGGCGGGAGAAAGTTCCGGGTCACTACAGGCGGCCAGGAATACAAGGATATTGCGGTAATCGGTTTCAATGGGATAGCTTACCCCGCCCACGTCAAGTCCTGTCGGTAACCGGCCAATCATTGCCCTATGTCCTCCAGGTACTTCCTGGATTTTTCCCGGTTCTTCCTGGCATACTCCTCGACAGCGGGCCGCATCAGCACAAGCAGGCCATCCAGCACGCCTTCATACAGGTATTTCTGGCCAACAATGCATAAAGGGGATTGCCCCGCGAAAATCGTGTCATATACATCTGACAGGAAGATGCCGTTGAACGCCTTACGCATCTCCCCGGAGAACTCAGCCACGTATGCACCGTCCCTTTCCATATCGCTTTTAGGGGTTCCATCTGGATTCAGTTCAATCCCCTCTGGGGGACTGTAATCCTTAAAATGCCTCTGTACATCCAGCACACGGTTGATGATTTCCGGGTCCGCCGGGTTGAACCGGATAATCCGCGTCGGGTCGTCATTTACCGCGAAGCTCTCATAGCCATCATCAAACAACAGGCTCTTCATCTTCTTTGCCATCAGGTTTTACCTCCTCTTCCTTGATTTCCGCCGGCGGCACAGAATCTGCCGCCGGCATTGCCCTTCATTCATTTGCTGTAAAGGTCTTTGTGGCAAGTACAAACTTACCCTTAACCCTGTTTCCAGTATGATGAACATTGAATGGAATCTGGTATCCCGTAGTATCCCCGCCATAACTGGATACTTCAATGATTGCATCTTCCTTATACGCCACATAGGTACCTTCCGCTGATTCAACTGGTTCCCAGAGATGTACCTCCACCACACTGGTCTTAAGGTCATCCAGGGTCTGCCGTTCGTCCACGATGCCCTGCAGACGGTCAAACAACGGCTCCCCAATCTCAGCATAGTACGGGTCGGCGGATGCCTGGGGCTGGTAGCTGTCCAGGTTGACGGATGTCTCTCCCCAGATATTGTTTTTGGTTTCCACATTGGCATTCATTTCTACAACGTACTCTTCCAGGTCCTTGCCCAGGCGGCTGTACTCAGCCTTGCTGGCAGACGGGAGGGCTGCATCGATAAAGTGCGCCATCCATTTCCTTTTAATCTTTCCAGCCGCAGGGATTGATTCCGCGAACAGCTGCAGTTCCATTTTATGCATTACAAGTCCTCGCTTTCTATTTTGTAGGTCACCTGTATCTGTATCTGGTACAGGATCCCATCGTTAACTGTCTCACCCATGGGCTGCATGGCCATCGCATTAGATGTAGTGGCCTTTATGAATCTTGCTTCCAGCTCCTGGTTTCCGATATTGGCTACAAGCCCATCCTCCTCAGGCAGCTGCTCCAGCCAGTATCCCAGTTCCAGGAGGAAATTGCTGTTGACCAGCCGGCAGTAATCCGTGAAGGATGGGGCCACTGCGTACATTACGAAATTGTGGCGCCGTGTCTGGTTCCCCAGCATGTCCTCCTTGACCAGGCTGTCCCCATTGCTGGACAGGCCATAACTGGAGCCCGGCTCCGTAAAGTCCACATGGATATCCCCATCGACCAGGAACTCCGATATCTTCGGATACTCTGTTAGTTTCTGCCTCATGAAATCTATGATTGTCAATTACTTCCCTCCTCTGCCTATCAGCTCCTGAGCTGCCTGTAGTATGTCATCCTTATGGTCGGCCTTCATACGGTCGAACCACTTCTTGCCACGCATGGGTGCACCGGCATAGGCCAGTTCCCGGTCCGTAGGGACTTTTATCTCGTTTTTCTTTGCCCAAGGGCTGCCTGTTGTCGGCGATACATACAGGATGCCCTCATGCAGGTAATGGGCATAAGGACCTGGGGTGTCAATCTGCCCTGAGCCAATCACCGTCGACAGCACCATCATATGTGCCAACTCCCCAGCCTGTCTGCGCGGCATATAATCCACCATATATCTCATGCACTCATTATCCACTAACTTCTGGACATCCCCACCAACCTGAAGCCCATTTCGTTTAAGTAATTCCTCTGTTGATAACATATCCAGTTTTACATCCACAGCCCCCACCCCCTTACTTACAGGCCAGCTCATAATGTTGCACTGATTCACTGCCATACAGCCGTTCATCCACAGTGACTATGGTCACGAACCCATGTGCAGCCTTAAAGGCCGCCAGGGACTTCGACATGGCCTCCTGGCTGCTACAGTCTATCCCATCCTCAATGATGCCCTTAACAGCCAGGTCCTTACCCTGTGTCAGTTTTATGGGACCGTCCAGACTTTCCATGGGGATGACCAGAAGGACGGATGTGCCGTCCCGCTGGCCAGTCTTAAGATAGGTGGACTGTCTCACGTCTTCCCAGTACACACCCTCTATGGGCATCCTGGTGTACTTCTCCGCCTTCCCATCCTTACCGTACAGGTACAGCGTCACATCCGCATTGGTATACATATCACACCCCCTGGTAACACAGGCCGGTATCCACCAGCCATTTCATGATGATGTTACGCTGTTCCCTACTGGTTGCCGCAACAGATTCCTGGGCGCTGGCAAAGCTGACTGAATAAGTGCCATTCTTCTCCGATGTCTTCCCTCCGGATTCCTTCTGCTGCTTCTCCCTGTTAAACTCTGTCTCAGCCAGTTCGCAGCAGCACATCTGTACCTCATCTGGGATTTCTACCACATCCTTCAGGCGGTTGAATGTATACCGGTCAATGACCTGGCTGGCACTACGCGCATAAAAAGGGAAGCCAGTTGTGATGACCGGCTTCCTCCCCTTCAGGTAATCGTTGATATAGTACATTTCGTCAGTGTATGCCTGCATCAGCCAAGCCTCCTTACTTTTTCTGTTTGGATTCATCCGCTTTCAGGGCTCTGTTCTCCGCTTTCACCTGTTCATTCTCCATCCTCAGGGCTTCGTTCTCCGCCTTCAGGGCTTCCATCTCCTGCTCCATGGTCTTTGTGGTTTCTGCTCCGATTCCTACTTTTCTCATTCCGCTGCCTCCTTATGCTTTGTGGCTCAGATAGATACCGGCCACCTTGTTTTTATACACGTCCACCAGGCCGTATTTACGGTACTTGGAGATGTAACCGTCTGCATTCGGGTTGTTCTCCGGTGCAATGATATCGGATGCCGTATGCTTGTCAAACTTAATAACTGCGGGCTTGTGGATAATCATGAAATTGATATCCTTTCCATCATCCGCCTTCTTAAAATGCCCCAGCTCCTCCCCTGATGTCTTCCCATCCAACAGATTGATGGCCGTATAAAACCGCGACTGCGGTACTGACTTCCTGACGGAAAAGGTAGAAAGGATTTCCCTGGACTTTGTGGTATCCAGCGCCATGATGCTGTTAAGCAATGTCGGTGTTGCATACAGCAGGCGGTTCTCTTCCGGTACCTCGTCCTCGTCCATCTTATTCTTGGCTTCCAGGAGGGCCGCCAGGAACTGCGATGCATCTGCATATGTAGCCGGGGCCGCCTTTGAGATGCCATCGATTCCTGCAAGGGTGGCAAATGTAAAGGCATCAGCCTCTGGGGCAACCTTCTCACGCTGCAGGGTGCTTCCGGCCATGCCGAATGCAATGTTGAATGTCTCCTGGTCATCCATGGTATCGACCATGATTCTTGTACCACGGTCATAATTGAAGGTGGTGGTCTTCCACACCACATTTACGGTCCCGTCCGTATACCCGCTGTTCCTGCTGTAATCACCAAGACCGGATACCTCAATCTGCGGATACAGGATTTCATTCGCATTGGCGCCGGCGCGCATCATTGACGCATCGCTGATGAGGTCTGCTGTCACGGATGCCAGCCTGTATACCTCATCCAGGAGCGCCGTATAATTCTTTGCTAATACAATATTGTTTGGCATAATCTCTTACCTCTCTCTTATTTTTTCTCTTCCGCCGGAAGCCCCATGGCTGCCCGGAGCGCGGCCGTGTTGGAATCAACCCCGCCTGCCCCTGCACCGCCTGTGGATGCCACCGGATTGTTAATAGGTTCTGTTGCGCCAAAAAGATAACCGTTATCCTTCTGGCAGGCTTCAATGGCAGCCTTTATGTCCGCAGTCTGGTCCTTGGATGATTTCAGGGTATCAACATCCAGCAGGGCCTTGATGGCCTTCGCATTACGTCCACCCGCCGCAGTGATGGCTGCCTCCAGGGATGTACCGAACTGCATGTCAGCAATCCTTGCCTCATACTCAGCCTTCGATGTCTCATACTTCGTCTTGTACTCCTCGACCTGGCCTTTTACCTGGTCATAGTCCTTGAAGCCATCAATCGTGGTATTTGCTTCCTGAAGCTGTGTCTTAGTCTGTTCCAGTTCTGCCTTAGTCTGTTCCAGTTCCCCCTTCGCGGCCTCGATGTCATTACCGTTTTCAGCCATGATACTGTCCACCTGTTCCTTGGTCAGGCCCATGTCCTCTAAAAATTTACGTTTCATACTGCTCCTTTCTCACTACGCTTTTCTACGGGGTCGCATCCCTTGTGGTGGTAGTTTTACGCCGTGCCGGGCAAATTGTAAGCATAATAAAAGCACCTGACTACTCAGATGCTTCGCTCTCCCGTTTGTATTTATAATCCTTACATATATCCTCAGGCGGCTTTTGAGCCAATACAACTTCCCTTGGTATGCCTTGCGGATATACCCTGCATTTCATACCCTTTTCACAGTATTCACATTTTAAGCATATAGGAATCACAATCACCGCTTTCTCCACCTTTCGATATGTTTTATAACTAATTGCATAGCTTCATCCGGAACGGGCTCGTTATTCCTCGTTCTCACAAATGCTTCGGCCAGGGTTTCAAATCCATCCTTCATGGCATCCGAATATCCAGATACCCCCGGAACATATTGACTTTCCAATCGTTCTTTGAAGGCATTGTAACCAGAAATAGTTTTAAACTGTTGGCCTGCCATTACGTGGGTCATTTCATGGATAGCATGGTCCTTGATAGTGCGGCCGGCAAAGTATCCGGTCTCATAACCAGCCTTCACGATTCTTCTGAAGTCAGAGAAATTATAGCCTTTATTAATCACGAACTCAACTTCCCTTGACCCATGATTATCAACCACCCTTGTCAGGTATGGGGTGTCAGGGTATCTGTCACTCACATCTTGCACTAACGCCCGGTCAATCCGAAAGTCATATTCCCGTTTCATTTCGTCTATCCCCGATTGGATTTCATCCACTATATCAGGGGTAATATTCTTTGCATCCAAGGCTTCATTTGGAAGTCTTATCTCTTTTATTATATCATCTTTGGTATCCCCTGCAACTATATCCTTTGATACCCTCAACCGTTCACGCTGCTGCCGCAGCCCCGTCTCCTTAGAGAAATCCACATAGGCCTTATTGGTCAGCCGCAACCGGCATTTAGCCGCCGTGATATCTACCTTGTCTGCCCCGGCCTTTTCCAGAAGCTCCGCATCCTGCTTCTGCTTGCGGATAGTACGTTCTAGGCGGCGCTGGTGCTGTAATGCACCATAGGTATCATATTCCCGGCCTTTATATATCTTCTTCTCATTCTCTTTCCGGTTCTGCTCCGCCAGCCACTCATCTGTGTACTTGCGCTTACTGATTCCCAAAAGGAAAGGAAACTTGATATGATAGCAGTTAATCCCTGCAAATCCAAGCATCTCACCCTCGCCGCAGATAGTCCGCATCTCCTCAGAACTGTATACCTTGCCTTGCCATGACTGATGGTTTTTGTACCCGGTCCCGGTGTTCCTGGCGCCCATGTGCCAGTCTACCTCCCAATGGTCCGTCCCCAGCTCCTCAGCGTTCTTGTCGCTGACCTGTTTGGTCATCTGGGCCACACCGGTCATCACCGCGCGCCTGGCTGCCACCTCTATACGGTCTGACTTCCCGGATGCATAATCCACAGTCCGGATGCCGCTGGCCGTCATCTCGTCAACCACCTCGCCGATGGCCTGGCTGTACGTCCTGGTGCCGGTGGTGATTCCCAGCATGGCCTTGTCCAGGCTGCGCTCCAGGTACTCTGACAATGGCGTGAATACCTTCCTGCCGCCCATCGGCACGTTGAAGCCCGTGGTCTGGGTGATGTTTTCCAGTGGCCGCAGGCTGTCCTTGGTCTGCCTCCTGGCAGCGTCCACAACCTGTTGGAGCCATTGGTTATCCTTATAAGGCAGGTAGTCCCTACCGGCCGCCTCATAGATTTCCTTGTTGCGGATGTAATCAGACCGCGCTGCCTGCTCATAGATGTCATCCACCTGCAGGTCCGTCTTTTCCAGGGCCCTGCCAATCATCTGCCTGATGCTGCTACGGCCCTTACCGATGGCATCCATCCTTACCAGCAGCCAGTCAATGACGGGGGTGACCTGTGTGGCCTCCTTGATGCGCTGTATGATTTCATCCATGATGGACAGCTCCAGGGCCGTCATAGTCTGTTCAATCGGCTTGGGCAGCTTCTCCAGTTCCTCTGGCGTCATATCACTCCTCCGTCAGTGCCGGTTCCGGCAGGTTTCTGGCTGCCTCTTCCAACGTCTCCCCATACCACTTAGCCCGGTACTCCTCTGGCCTCATGATTCCTGCAGCCAGGTCCTGCCTGTCCTGCTGCCGCTCCTCTTCCTCATCAACCAGGATGCTGTCCTTGAAGGTACACAGGAACTCATATCCGGACTGTGTGAGGGCATTGTAGAAGGCCAGGGCATACACCAGGTCCTCCAGGCAGTCCTCCAGGTTGGACTGGATGGCCTTGACCATGTTATACTTGCGCTTCTTGGCTATCTTGGCCTCTGTTGCTGTCTTATCCACCTCATTGACATCTGACAGGTCACCATACGACAGGCTTGTGTTGAACTCAATCCGCCTCAGGTAGGCATTCAGGCCATTGATAAGACTCCCGTCCCGGAACCCAGGGCTGTACTCCTGATACAGTTCCTCCCCACTGGACTTACTGAGGTTAAGGGCACGGTACAGGCGCTTATTAAGCTTAGGTAGTACAAGATTGGTCTTCCCTTTCCCATTAATGATAGGTACGGCCTGCAACGCTGCCACATCCACATGTACTGCACGTTCCCCACTCTCAAACTCCCAATCGAGGCGCCCAAACTGCATGTCTGCCTTCTTAATCAGGCCAACTGCCGAATCATAGATGGACACCCCACAGGAGGAGCCGTCTATCTCATTCTTGATTGGGTTCCGGTAATACCCAAAGTCAGGCCGTTCCACCCCGGGATATGTGACATCTTCCGGCAGGGATGCCCACTCATCTACCACGGACAGGTCAACAGGGCTGCCGATGCTGCTGATATTGGATGTGTGGTATGCCTTGTTCTGGATGCGTAAGGTCTGGTCCTGATTCCATTCGTGGGATTCAAACCTGAGGTAGAAATTGTCATCCCCTATCCGTTTCACCTGGATGAATACCACGCTGGTCATCCGGTCCCTTGCATCAAAAGCAATCGGCACGAACCGGTCAGCCGTGACATATTCGACCGCATTGCCGCCTAACGGTTTGATGCAGAACGACCCCAGGCCAATCCCTGCCTGCAGGTTCTCATTGAGGTTCCGGATGGCTGACTGGTATATCTTATCCAGCTGCTCGTTTGAGATGCTGGACTCCATCTCATTCAGACAGACATTGGCGAACTCCCTGCAGATGCCCTGTTCAATCTGGAGGGAATCCACCTGGTCATCCACCCATGGGGCATGCCCACGGTACATGGCCCCCCACTGTTCAATCTTCCCTATCATCTGTTGCGATATCGCAACATCCTGTCCTATCACCTGTCTCAACGTCTTTGCTGGGAACATCTTCCTTATCACCCCTCTTATTGCACTCAGTATCCTTCCAAACAATCCATCACCTGCCTTACTGGCCTTTCTTCTTCCAGATTCGATTCGTTGCGTACCTGACCGAGTCAATGCAGTGGTCATTCCCATCCGGATAGCCGCTGATTACATTGCCTTCCTTGTCCCGCTCATATTCATAGTCCATGAACTCCTGGGCCGCTACAGGGCACCGGACATTATCAATGACAATCCCCCGTAAGGACTGAAGCCACTTGAATGAATATTCCCGGCTTCCTGGCCCCTTCTCGGCTCCGCGTGCCAGCAATCCATAAGCACGATAATCGCCCACTGACTTTTCCTCCGCGCTATCACAGGTAATCAGGTCGTTACCGGTGATGCCCAGTTCTATCAGCTTATCCGCTGTCTGCCGGTTGCTCTGCTTATTGCAGGTATACTCCTGCCAGACATAGAGTATATGCCGTGCCGGGTCATAATGGGAACGGGTAAATGCATATAGGTCTGGATACCATCCCCAGTCCACGCCATTCAGGACATGGTCGAACTGTGATATCTCATCATCGGTTATCTCCCGGATGGTCACGTTATCAAACACGCTGCCTCCGCTGCCATTCGCTACGCCTATATACTCATTCTCGTAGGCCTCCGGATTCGTGTCCTTTAGGAACTCAGCTTCATCCAGGAACGGCTTGCCCAGCCACTTGGCCGGCACATCCAGATAGCTGCTCTCTGTTACCAGCCTGGAGGCCTTAGGCACCTTGATGTACTTGTTTGCCCAGTTGCTGGCGGTCTTTGGCGGGTTAAAGGACTTGAAGATATAGGCCACATCACCGCCACGGATGACGGACTGCTCAATCTTACGTACTGATTCCGGCCCAGTGAACTGGTCCAGCTCCTCCAGCCACAGGATGCCGATGTAGCCGAACGGTACCTTGATGGACTTGACCTTCCCTGGGTCATCGGCACCACGGAAATATATCTTCTGACCGGTACTGATCCGGGTTATCTCCATGGGGCTGACCGTTGCGCGGAACTCCTCCGACAGCTCCAGGGCTTCGATTGCCCATAGAATCTGCTGGTATACAGAACTGCGCATGGTATCTGCCACCTGACGCATGACAACCGCGTGCATCTGGTCATTGTTCATGATGAGGTCAATGACCTGCAGACTGATGAAGGATGACTTCGTGGAACCACGGCCGCCAGGGAATACATATTCCGTGTGTCCATGTTCCTGGATATCAAAAACAACCGGAGCAAATACCGGGGCCACCATGTTGGAGGGTATACCCGTGTATCTGACCGGCTGGTCATTATCCGTATCTGGTTGTAATGCATCGGCCTGGGCTTTCAGATGGACTATCTTAGCCAGCTGCTCCTCAATATCCAAATCGGACTTAAGCGTCTGCCCCAGGGTGTCACGGATGGCCTCGTAGGCACTCACATTTCCGGCCAGGGCCTTCCTGATGACGGCGGCATTAACTGCACTCTCCAAGGTACTATCAAGTCCCATGGCCTCCAGGACCGGCGTCCACTCCGGGCTATCTATCTCAGCTGTCAGGAGCATATTTAATGTGCGCCTGAAATCGGCTTTCTTGCGCCTGGCCTCACCGGATGCCTTGCCTGCTTCTGAGGCGATTACCCGTAGTTCCTCCGTGGTTCGATGGTCAAACCCTTTATCTTTTATGTTTTCATATCCGGCCACTCACCTCACCTTCCTATCTGGCTGTTTTGGGGTATAGAAAAAGAGCCGCCCGGAGGTGGCCCTCAAATTCAATACTAAATGTCGCTTTGTATTTTTAAAGCTTTTCTTATTGTTTCAACTCTCTTATCATTTTCTTCAAACACTCTATTCATATTCATTTCACGTACTATTAAAGTATTTGATAATCCTATTAATGCACTGGCAGCTCTGGATATATTCATAGAATTTGCCCTTCCCGGTACTGACCATCGCTCTTCAATATACCCAGTCAATTCCGATGCTAATTCTCTTAACTCATTCCCGACAGCCTCATATTTTTCTCTATCCGATATGCTACTTTTTTCCCATATTAACGGATTGCTATATACATTGGCATACATTACTAATGCATATGAAATTTTTGCTTTAAGCTCTTTATATCTTTTATATGGTTTTAAAATGGCCTCAACAAAAATTTGTCCTATTATAAATATCAAAACTCCAGATAAAATAGTCCAAAAAACATTACTTGACGAATTTAATGTAATATAAACTGCATTACTTCCACTGGCTACACCTTCCATCATTATACCTCGTATTTTTCTTACATCATACACCAAAATCCGACAAAAGAAAAGCCCCCACATAGGAAAGGAGGCCCAGCCGGTCCAAGTCTCACCTGGCAGGTACATGAATAAAAGCCCACCGTCTCCGGTAGGCCAAATTCGCTAAACATTCCCTTTTATGTACTCTTTAATAAATGGAACGAGTTTCGTAATATCTTTTATAACATACTCTGCCGGATAATGAATCACCATCCATTTTATCCCTAATGATTGATGGATAACAAAGTCTCTTTCTCCTTCGGCTCGAATATCTGAGTGGTATAGCTTCCCATCAACCTCTAAAACTACCTTTATTTGAGGGATAACAAAATCCACTTTATACTTTCCAATTTTCTGCTGTGGGACTATTTTATATTTGTTTTTCAAAAGTTCAATTGCAACCATAGCTTCCGGTATGCTTCCGTACTGATATGACCTTCCTTTAGCAACCTCGATAGCTTTTTCATAGCTTTTAAAATCCTTTACCGCTTTTCTTATATTCTCAACCGCAGAATTAAAACGTCTGTCATACTTAGTCTCCGTAGAAGGGATTTCAACCTTCTGCTTCTCCTTAATCACGCCTTTGCAGTAATCACAGAGATAAGTCCTTTTTCTGCTGTACTGGGTACTTCGTATCTTACGTCCACAAACTTCGCAGGGAATCATATACAAATATCCCCTATTATTGGGGACAGTTTCTATGCCATCCTCTAAAGCATTCGTCCATGAGCCCATTTTTACGCCCTCTTATACTTTCCCATGTTATAATTATACTATAATCCATGTGACATGTCAAACGTCAGTTCGAGTGAAGTGCTGCAATGCAGTTCCATGTATCCTCAGAACCTGCCTATATGACTTCTGCATTTTTATTGCAATTTTATCCCACTTCATCAAGGCAAGGTATCTATATTTCAAAACATCCTTTTCCCGCTCATCCTCCATGGTCTCAATCCGCTTCTGCACATCCTGGAATGCACAAATCCGGCTGTACCGGGCCGCGACCAGTTCCTGCTCTATCTCATCCACCTTCACTGCATAATCTGACAGGTCCTTCTTATCCGTCCCATGGGGCATCCCGTCATTCGTGACCGAAGGGGACATCTTATTCTGCCGCAGTTCCTCCAGCTGCTCCTCCAGGCGCCGGACCCGCCGCTTCTCCTTCTGATAGGACATCAGGAACTCTTTCTTCTTCTCATTTTCTGTCATTTCCAAAGCCGTTTCCCTCCCTACAGTTCCTTTGCCAGCTGGTTCAGCTCAGCCCTGGCCTGTACAATCCGCCTCCTGATGGACTCCTTTGTATTATACTGTTCAGTATTACCATACATAGGCGGATATCCGTTCCTGTTCTCAAAGTTCTCATAGTCCTTGATGCTGTCCACCAGCGTGTTCACCATTCCCTGCACCATCATGATTCTATTTGTTTTCTTCATATCCTCCCGCCTTTCCCTAACCCATGCAGTATCCGGAACCTCACCCTGTCCCATTCAGCCGCTAAATCCCCGGCCTTAACGTCACTGTAATCTCCCAACCGCTCAAACGTGTATCTGCCCCGGTAGGCCCTTCCATCAGCCGCGCAGTGTTCGGGGACCTGCCGGCTACAATGGAGCATCGTCTGGATGTCCATGGTCGCATACGTGCCGACCCGGCGGCCATAATCATATACGTTGTAATATACCTGTCTCAAAAACATCCCTCCTCAATACATCAGCATGATGCCCTTATCCATCAGCTGCAAACCAATCTGCTTAATCACTTCCGGCTCATACTTGCCCGGATTTTCCTTAAACTCCCTTATCACATATAGCAGGTCTGCCACTCCGTAACCCTTGACCGCCTCAAGCTTTTCCTCCATGGTCATTCCTGATTCCTTTGATACATTGTACGCCCTCACGTTATCGCCTCCATTCCCCCAGCTACGCTCCTCCAGTTCCGTCAGCAGTGCCAGTACAATTGTCCGGCACATCCGGCAGTCATACTCTGTCATGATTTCTTCCGCATCTTTCATCACCGCATCCCATCTATCAGATTCCCTGGGCAATATCTCATCCTTCCACTTATTCCAGAACCGGTTATAACCCTTCCAGAAGATTTCCTTCACCTTTTCGTTATCCATGCATCCTCCTTAATCAAACGGCAGTTCCTCGCCCATCGGCACTGCTTCAAATTCCCCGGTGTCATTGCCGAACAGTCTCACCATTTCTTCTTTCCAAGGATATATCTTATTCTCCCCGGGGCTATTTCTAAGACGTTTCGTATTAGCCTCAAAAAATAGTGGGATAAATTCATCCTGTACACCACCGTCCCTATCCTTGCATATTTCAATCACGTTGGTTGACTGATACAGTTCATTATCATCCTTCCACTTGAACATGTCCTTTGTCAGGCGCCTGAAATCATTGTTTACCCGGTGCAGGATGAAGGCATTGTCCACGCGGTTCACGATGTCATTGCTGCCGGATACATCATCCAGGCGGAGGAACCCCACCGACTTCCTGGGATGTGCCACGAAGAGGATATGGACATTTGCCAGCTTTGCGAAATTCTCCAGGCATTCCACGAAGTGGCTCTGCTGCTGGTACTTGTCGTTCCCCATCTCCATCAGGTTCAGCGCCATCATGTTATCCAGGATAACCAGGTCTACCTTATGCTCCACCACACACTTGCGTATCTGCTCCATGATGGAACTGAACTCATTGCCATAGTAGTTGTTGTATACATACACCTTTCCGTCCATCCATTTGGATATGACCTCGTCATAAGGCTCTGGTACCACGTAATAGTTATCATACTGTGTCTCCTTCACATACATCTTCCCGGCAGCCTGCAGGAGGAGCCATTTCAACAGGTTCTTTGGCTTAAGTTCCCCACTGAACAGTGCGGTCCGGTATCCCTGCTGGGACGCCTCGATTGTCAGCTGTGATATGATGCTGGATTTCCCGGCTGCCCTCAAACCGCTGAGGCAGGTGACGAATCCTTTCTTAAGGCCACGCATCTTCTGGTCTATCACATCGACCCCGGTTTTGATGAACTCCTCCGGCGGCTCCACCATGAGGCGTATCTGCTCCGTGGTATAAAATACCGGCTGTCCATCCACCGTCTTGATTTCCGTCTTCTTCTCCACCACGTAATTGGGGTTCTGGTAGTTGGGGTGCCTCTCCTCCCTCACATACTGCCGGTCGTAGGCATCCGGCTCAAACATCCTGTGGACATCCTGCCAGGTCCTGTCCGCGCAGGAATTGTGGAAGCAGTGGAAACCGATGGCCCCGTTGGACAATTTAAATATGCAGGCATCCTTCCCGGTGTGGTTCTCATCAAAGGGACAGTGTTCCAGTATGTACTTGGTCCCGCTGCCATAGCTGGCCTTGGTATAATGCAGCCCATGCCCATCCAGCCACTGGTCTAAATCAAAATCCCTGGGGTTGAAACGGTTGTACCCCTGGGGCCTGTCCGGGACCGGCAGGTAACCCGCCAGCTTCTGCAGCAGGGCCTTGTCATTCTGCTTCGGGTGCTCCGGCGCCTGGACGATATGGCTCATCCTATGTGGGCGCTCCGGTGTATTGGCCCCTTTCTGCGCCAGGGTACCATAAAGCTTACACACCCTGGCCGGGTTGAAGTTGGCGGTGTCAACGCTTACCTTATCGTCCGAAAAGAACAGGGACAGCACCTCCAGGCAGTCCTTCACCAGCTTCCTGTTTTCCTCGTTCACGGCAAGACCCACACTATATAGCAGATGGACACCATTCCCACTGAATCCCACGATTGGCTCCTCAAAACCTGTCTGTTTCATGAACAGGTAGACCTCATTGCTCTTTTTCTTCGCTAAGGCTATCTGCTCCTCGCTGGAGGATGTCCCCGCGGCACGCACTGGGTCAATGTCGACCATCAGCCAGTCATAAACGCTGATATCGGTATCACTTGTGGTAGGCTTCGCATTCCGCCTGAACTGATTCCTCTGCTGTCTGGAATAGCATTCATCCTTGACACCGTTCAGGGTGATATAGATATTATAATTGCCATCTACATGCACATTCCTTAGGGATTCCATCAATGTGTCTGTGTCAGTAAAATACCCACTGTAATTCACACTTCCGGAAATAATGCGTACCTCGAACAGCGCATTCTTTGGTTTCATGATTGATATGGCCTTCCGTATCTCATCTTCCTTAAGATTCATCACTGTATTATCCTCCCATCTTTTGTCGTTACGGGTGCCCTATAATCACTTTCCATGCAGCTGGTCCCTCCATTGTCCTGTGTCCTGGAAAGCCATCCGTTTATGAACCGGTTGATGCCCCTGGCGGTTTTCTGCTTTTTGGGGTTACTGTCCAGCCATGTCAGCATCTTCCGCAGCTCATGCTCCACGTCCACTGCCGGGAATGCTTTTCCCCAATTGTCAATCCTGACATTCGGCACATTATAAAAAGTGCCATCAACAAGAGGAAGGAAAATATCGCTACAGTCTGGAGCGGGCCCGCCCGGCTCCGGACAAATATATTTTTTTATACTTTCCTTACCTATCCTTTCCTTACCTATCCTATCCTGCGTCAACCAGGTATCCATTTGGTTGTCATTTGTGTAACCATCGGTATCCATCTGGTTGCCATCTGGTATACCAATGGTATCCATACGTGTGTCATTTGGTTTACCACTGGTAGACAGACTTGCAACCGCCTTGTCTTTGTTAAGGGTGTAGGCACCATTCTCTTTCAGGTATAGCCTCGCCTTTTCCTCTGTGTATTGTGTCTCCTTGTACCGGTCGGCGCGAAGGTAATTATGTATCCTCCAGTGCTTGATGACACATATCCCATCCTCAAACTGGAGGACAAGCCTATCATCGACCAGCCGGTCATAGTCTTCCTGGGATGCCCCAACTATCTTCATGATTTTCCTGGCATTATTAAGGAATCCGTCGTCATCGGCACGCATGGCCAGATGGAAATATAGCGCCTGGGTTGAAAGGGGCATGTCCAGGAAGGAGTCACTGTCTATGATTTTCTTTGAGAACATCCTGCGTTCCGCCACTCAATCCACCTCCACATCCGGCAACACCATCTCGCTTTTCCGGTATCCCTTTCCCCATTTAAGGAAAGCAGTTACTTTTCCGTCTTTATATTCAGCATGATGGAATCCATATAAGCCATTTGTACTCAGCCATTTCTCCGGTGTTATCACGCCTACCCTTAACGCGCAATCTGGGCAGTAATTATTATTGCCTTGGGAAAAGTATGGATTCCCTATATGGTTTCCCAAACCCATTCCACAGCCATCGCATAGATATTCCACTACTTCATGTATCCTTGTTCTCATCGAGTCTTTCCCCCTTCCCTTGATTCAGCCTTCCTTTTCTTCACGATTTCTCTCATCTGATGTGCAAGGGTCCCTTTAAATTCTTCTGAAAGTTCAGCATACTCCAATGCCAACTCCACTGGATCGTCACACTGCTCTGCCCATTCATGCATAGCCCTTATTACTTCTCCCATGCCCTGGTTCATGTCATCACCTCTCAATCATCTCAAATAAACATTCATTCCCAAATATCATCCGCGCCAGATGATGGTCCCCATCATACGCACCGCATACCCTGCAGACATAAGTCCCAGGCGCATTCAGGAAATAGAACCTTCCGCATTCTGTGCACTGACACATCAGGGAGTCCGATGGCGGATAATGATGCCCATACTCAAATACATGGAAGCCTCCCTGGTCATACCCTATAACAATCAGCTTTCCATACTTATCTGACAACTTCCCATAGTCTACACGGCCTCTTCCGGGTCTCCACGTCCCTACATTAAAGTAGGAATCCTGATCTGGCAGGTAGAAATCAGTAACCTTGTCCAACTCGCCTTCCCTATCACTGTCTGGGCAGTACACCCAGGCCATATCTATCGAATCAAAGAATTTCGCCCAGCGGTAACAGGACCGATAATATTTCTCATAATCCTGCAGCCTCTCTGCTTTTTCCAGTTTTTCATTACCCATCAAAGCCTCCTTCCCGGGCGGAGGATGGTCAGAAAGCTCCGCCCTTGAGTCCAACACCTATGCATTCATATCGTGACATATCAATGGCCGATGGCTGGATTGAATTAACAGTTGCTCTATGTAAAGGCTTTCGCCGTTACATCATTTTAAATTGAGGGGAACGAAATTTCATCCCTCTGCCCCTCCAGACTTCTGAATGATTCTATCCATTGTGGCTCTATGCAAAAACATCCTTCGTGTTCATATGCTTGGGATTCCCAGGCTGTTTCGAATCCTTCACGGTCATCGATAAATACCCCAGTCATGCTATCCTGCTCCATCATATAGGCAAGTTCTTTATCCTTGTTTCTATCATACAGGCCGAGGAAGACATATTCTCCTTCCATGGCTGTGCTTTCGACAACGTAGGCCTCTTCTCCGTCCATATATCCAGCTACGTCTTTCCATAACTCATAGTCAGAATCTTCTGGATTATTTTCATCAAACATGTGGGCTGTAGCCAGTTTTGCTATCTTTATCATGTCTCGCTCCTTCCTCTGCCAAAGTACCAATATGCTAAGTTTCTACATAACAAACAGCTCCCAAAGTCCACTCTGCGTAGGCTTTTGCCTCCTGATATGTCTCAAATTCTTTTTTTACCATCGAACCGTCACCATTCACGTTTTCCACTACCCACACATTTACACCTCCTTCAAACTGCTATACGCTAATTCTCTGGCCTATATGGTTCCGGTAGTGGCATCCAGGCCACTACCTTATAGTCATAATCTCCTGCAAAAGTGGTAATCCTAAACCATTTATTTCCTTCAAACCAAGCCAAGGTAATGTCTCCTTTGCGGTCACAGGCTAATACCATCTCTTCCCTGCTATCCGGTAGCCGCTCCTCCGCCGGAATCCACCGCCGCTCACACACTTCTATCGTCCTCTCTAATTCCACCTGTAGGTTTCCACATTTGGGACAGTACACCACTACCCCTGTTGTCTCATATCTTCCTGTGGCAGGATTATGATCATCCAGGATTACCAGCCTCTCGCTCCATCCTTCCGAATTATGTAAAGCCCTTTTCATGTGCGTTCCGCAATTATTACACTTCATTTCACTGTCTCCTAACGGCCTTGTGCCCATCAGCCTTCTTTTCCGGTACCAACACTATGACCTTCCGATATATCCAGGCTGCCCAATCATGGTTGTAAATCAATGCCAGTACAAGTGCCTCTGTAAGCCCTCTGCAAGCCCTGTATTCGGTTATCCTGCCTGTTTTGAACCGCAGGTACATATTTCTCCGATATGTACGGATGACCCGCGCTCTCGTCCTTCCCAGTGGCTTCTGTGCCAGTGCCGCATACCAATACCTCATGCCCTGTCTCCCTTCCTGTTGCGATATCGCAATAGTTACCCTTGGCATCCAACACACTTATATAGATGCGCCGAAGAATATCCATGTCATCCACATCCCTTAAGGCACTCATGATGCTTTTCCTGCATTCCCAGGCAATTCCTTTCCTATCTTCTTCCGTCATCTTTATCCACCCCCTTCATATTACAGAAACAGTGGATGACCGTGTAAATCTGCTGCCACATCCTGAGGTCCTGTTCCTTCCATAATGCCCTTAGAAGCTTTAATACCTCTTTACGGTACATGGGAATCCTGTCATCTTTGTTTCTTTCCACGTTTTCCGCCTCCTTACCCCAGCAGCCTTCTGACAAACCTAAGTATCAGTTCCAGCTTCCCACTATCCTGTGCGCTGTTTATTAAACCGATAATCCTCTGTTTGCAATCATCCATATCATGTCCTCCCTGCATAAACCTGGACGAATTGGTACACTTCCTTCAAGGTTTCTTCGTCAGCCGACATAAGGGTATCCATAATGCCCCTAAGGCAGCCTCCTTGTTGCACCGGTGCAACCTTGCCCACATCCCCCTGGGCCGCCTGTAACTGCTCCTTAAACTCCTGTAATTCTTCCATGGCTTTGTCGTAGCTTTCCAGCATCCGGTTATATCGTTCTTCTGGTATGTACATCATTTTCTGCATACCGCCGCACCTCCCTCAGTTGTGACATCACAACTTTTCCTGCCGTCTTCCAATCCTGCATAATAGGCCCGGTTGATTGCCTGCACCGTGGCCTCTGCCTGTTCCCTATCCCCTTCATCCGGCTCATTTAACGCTGATAACCATCTATCTATAAATACCTGTTCATTTATTGGAAATGTCATACTGCGTTACCCATCCTTTCCTGCTTCGCTTGTATCACTACGTCAACGATTCGAAGGCAACGGTCACGTATTTCTTTGGGAATACCTTGTGCCTCCAGTTCCTCCGCTTCATCTTCCTTAAATTTCAACAACTCATCAACATCCAGCTTATACAGTTCTACAACCAATTCCTGAACTAAATCTTCATGTGGCATCATAATATCACCTTCTTTTCCATGCCATAAGCTACCCGGCCTCTCCCTGTCCGCTTTATGTGCATATACCAGCGTAAGATGGCAGTCATTGCAATCCTGCACTGTGCAGGAGTCATAACCGTTCTCAAAAGTGCTTTCCAAAACTTTGCCCTATCCACAAACTCACCATCCTTTGGTGCAGACAGAAATCTATTCTTTTCCTTTTCTGAGAGCGCGGTAAAGGCAGATTGGGCTCCCTTAAAAATATCTGAACCACAATTTGATAGTGTGCATCCCTCTACAGTATCCAGAAAAGCCGGCCCCGTACTTACGCAGGGAATCCTCCTTGAATACCGTACCCGTATTTCCTTTTCCTCTTTCCGTCCTCTTCTTATCTCCCTAAAAATCTGGGCTGCTGTTTCAATATCACTGATAATTCCCGTCATATATGACTTTCCTTCCCGGCCCAGAGGTGCTATACTGTAGTTGCGAACTTTGGTATAGTGCCCCTAGGCCTATGCTTGTCCCTAACTGATTAGCGTCAGTTAGGGACTTTTCCTATGTTCCTTAATACCATTCAGACAGGTACATGCCGCCATCATCCAGGATGAACAGATTAATCATCCTTACTCCGTCACCACCCTCCCTGAACGTAAGGTCCACCCCATCGCCAGAGAACTCAAATGAATCCCTCTCACTCATAATCAGCGTGCACCCCTCCAGTACAGCAAGTTCCTTATCATCTTCGACTTCATGATATTTTAGTGCTTCTTCTTCCTCATCGTCATCTCCATCAGGAGCATGATGCAGGCAATTCTCAATATATCTGGCCTCATGTCCATCCTGTATGTAGGAAACTGTTTCGCCTGGCACTAGCGGCATACTATTATCACCTGCGATATCATCTTCACAGAAACGGAGATACTCATCATCGTCGCCATCAATAACCCCTCTGCCCCGTCTTTCGTTATACCAATCAACCGTACCCGTTTTCTTAAGCATTTCACGCTTCTCTTCCGGTACATCAAACTGCTCATAGATGGAACGCACGCAATTCTGCACATCCCTTTCATCTGACCCCTGGTTGCGCATGACCCGTACTAACAGCCCTATCATCCCATTCATTTCGTCCAACGAACCGGATACCATCCCATTTGAATATTTTATAGAATTATTTTCCATTTGCACTGCCTCCGTTTTTGTTATAAAATGATTATGTAGTTAGATTTTCCCTAGATGCTGGACCTTCTACGGTTGCCGCCGTGATGGTCCTTTTTAATTGTCCGCCTCATCCCGGCGCCACGGCTCACCAGCCTCAGTTCCGCCATCGTTTCCTCCAGCACCAGCCAGTTATTTGCTTCAAGGCCGGATTTACTCATTAATATCTTCTGGTCCCGGGTCGGTTTCGTTACCCTGCTTCTTCCCACCTATTCACCTCCCCTCTCCAGACTACTGCCTGTTATCTTCTCAACCTTCGCCGGGTATATCCGGAACTCCCACACGATCTTCCCGGTCTTCTCCGGCGGGATTGCCAGGCCCAGGTCCAATATACCCCTGCGCATGTAGTCCCGGATTTTAGCTGGCTTCATTCCCAGGACAGGGGCCGCCTCCTCCGGGCTTAGCCATAGTCTTGCCATTACATCACTCCCCTTCCATTACCTTATATTCCGATACACTCTTCACAGCGGATTCACGTTCTTACCGCTTACAGCTGAATGGCTGCTGTGGATGGATGTAGTTGTCAGTGTGCGATGTACGGGTATAATAGCACTTAAAAATTAATGTTGCAATGCCGCCAAACCCGCATAAAACCGGGCTTTTCTCTACTAAATTACGATTTATGATATAAACAGATGTGTTTTTATATCCGTTCTATGGGAGGATATTTTTTCCATATTTTTACATATCTCAAATAAGTATTTAGTGGATGAAATATGCCTAATTATTAAATTTTTATAAACTAAGAAACTGATTAAATTAAGCCACAAAAGAGTATCACACTGCACACCCGTTTACTCGTCAACCATATCCCCCTGCGAATCTTTCTCGGTCATAATTCTTCCATCCGAGAAAACATACAGGCTTTTTATCCTAAACTCTTCTGTCCCCTCCAGGCTGATATCATTGCAATACACATGGCTGATTCCGATTTTCTTTTCGTCATTATCTAATACATCATTATCGTAATAGCCTTGCATTTCAGAAAATTCTTTTAAATCCTTCTCAGAAACAGGACGAAGCAATATTCCTGGATTCCCACCTGAATAATCCACCGTTTTGATGCGCTCTCCATCAAAACACGAATCATCAAAAAATATTGCGACACTTTTTTCGTCATCTTCCAGCCACATCATGACGCTCTGGTCCACATCGTCAGAATTAATGTCCTTGATTGTCATTCCTATGAAATCCCTTAAATCCTGACCACAATGAACCTCTTCACCATACTTCATCCCACGCTCATAATTTTCTTTTCTAACAGTCTTGTTAATTCCCATTTGTCAAATCCTCCATTCTATTAATCCTTCCGATTTCCAGCTGCATATTGGTTGGTGGTGCCCATCCATTGATATACTCCAGGGCTTCATCAAAACGTACCGTAGGTGTATCTCTGTATGAATTAACACTGAAGTAATCCTTATAGTCATGCCACAGCCGTGATATCACCATCCCATACATTTTAGGTGGCTTGTCATTCTCATCAACTGCCGGATACTGATATGTATAGGCCCTGGCCTTCTTTCCTCCAACAGTTCCTATAGCTACTGCTTTTGCCAATGCCTTAAGTTCCTGCTGCTGCCCATAATCAATGGTCATTGTATTCTCCAGCTTGTCCACACGAATCTCAACGCCATCTATGCGTTCTCCCTGTTCATCCAGCATCCCCAACTGAATACGCAACATCTCCTCTGGCGTCAGTCGGTGCTGTTGTTCCTTCTTAGGAAGGAATGCCTCCGCCAGGACATCCGCGCATCTATCCTGATACTCTTCCAGTTTCGCCGACAGCTCCGGCATCTCCTTTTCCATTTTTGGGGTTATCTCTAATTTCGCCAGCGCCAGAGGAAGCTTCATAATATCAATGCACCATACATCTTTGCCTGTCTTGAGTCCTAAAAAGGTCCCCGAAAATTTTAGGGTACCTTTGCTCACAGCTTTGTCTGCCACCCATTTGTCACGCCGGTATTCAATCTGTTTTTCATCAAAACCGAGATCCCTAAGGATAGGATTTATTCCGGCGTAGATCTTCCCGTTACCTCTTTCCTGCACTGCCAACAATTCCGTTCCGCAAAACGGTACATTCTTTACTACTAAATCATTCATCCTCTTTCCCCTTCCTTTTTTTCTTCGTCATCTGCAAAATACTCCACTGGTACGCCGAAATACTTAGCTATGGCAAGAAGCTTGTCAAATTTGGGCTTACTGCGACCGCTTTTCCAATCCGTGAAAGTATTTGCCGATATTTTTGTTTCCTTTGATACCCTATACGCTGTTACTCCGCGCTGTTTTAAAAGCTCGGCAAATTTTTTATACATAATATCACCTCCTTTTTGTAATATTTTCATAAATATATATTGAAAATAGTTCGGAAATGTGATATAGTTCAATTACCACATTAAACTTTAACATTTCCGAATTAGTTATGAAATTCATTGATTAATTCGCTTTTATTTATGATTTCATAACCATGGATATACTATACCATGGGTATCATAAATAGTCAAGCGGTTTATTTATGATTTCATAAATATTTTAAGGAGGCATTTATGTACGAAATATTTGTGAAATTATTAGAAAAATATGGTGTTACGGCATATAAGGTGTCAAAAGCTACTGGTATAGCTGGCTCTACTTTTACTGACTGGAAAAATGGCAGAAGTACTCCAAAGCAAGATAAACTACAAAAAATTGCTGATTTTTTTGGAGTAAGCATTGAATATCTTATGACAGGAAAGGACGAACCCGATAAGAAAGACTCCAGCCTAACCTCCAAAGATGAACGGGATATTGCTAAAGACCTTAATAAAATTATGAACGATATTGAAAATGATAAGAATGGTCCTTTGTACTATAATGGTGAAGCTATAGATGAGGAATCCCTGGAATTACTCCGCAAAGCTTTGGAGCTTGGACTGGCGCATTTAAAACGAGAGAACAAGGTGAAGTATAATCCTAACAAGAACAAAAAGAGGTAGCCGTATTGTCTGTCTCAAAGAAGGTGATTATATTGAATGATAGAATACGGAGAAAGGTAGCATACCTAATAAATAAGTTCGGTACCAATGACCCGTTAGAATTGGCCAGATGCCTCAATATTAAAGTGTTTTTTATGCCGTTGGGCAAAATTGCCGGATTTTATAAATACATGAAACATAACCGCTGTATATATATCAATTCTAATATTACAGACACAGCTTTTCTTCAGGTAGTTGTGGCTCATGAGCTTGGACATGCAGTATTTCACATGAAGGAAAATTGTACTTTTATGGGCGCGCATACTCTGCTGCTCACTTCCAAGATTGAGAGACAGGCAAATTTATTCGCTGCGCGTTTGCTCATAACAGACGAGCTTTTGCACGATTATGATGGCTTTACAAAAGAGCAGTTTTGTGATTGTACGGGATATCCAGAAGAACTGATTAATTTGAGATTGGAATAGGTAAACATATGAGAGACAATATAAATGGTCATCAATATGAATATGAATGCGCAAAACGCCTAAAACAGCATGGATTTACGCGAGTTACAGTCACAAAGGGGAGTGGCGATCAGGGGATTGATGTTATAGCTTATGGTAATGGTAAGAAATACGGTATTCAATGTAAGTATTATTCATCACCCGTAGGAAATAGCGCTGTTCAAGAGGCCTACGCAGGAGCCAAGTATTATGATTGTGACGTTGCGGTGGTAATGACTAATAATATATTTACGAAATCAGCGATAGAATTATCCAAAACTACAGGGGTATTACTTTGGGCTAATAATACTATCGCGTTTAAATATCCCCTTTATGCTCATATATTAAAATTCGTAGGACTTATTATTGTGTTATTTGGACTTTTGACGGTATGGACAACTTTTTCATTTGAAGAAATACCGTACCGATTCATTCAGCAAATACAATCCATTGTTATATTATCAAGCGGCATTTTAACTATTTTACAATCCAGGTTCCCTAAAACTGGCATGTTATCAACCCCTTCCCACCTCGTTTCATTCACGTTATCCCTCATTATAGGGCTATTATGCAATAACGTATTTAATAAAACAGCTTTTATATTTCTATGCCTTGCTCTGCTTACATTTACATGCATGATAATTTCCAAGAGGACCAGCTTAAAATCACAATGACAGACTAAAATGCATAAAACCCCAGGAGCCGCAAACTCCCGCGCTCCTGGGGACACACCTTGAAAATATAATATCCTTACCCAGGGGACCGATGGGGCGATATGTCAGCCGCCTACTTGCAAAAGAAAAGGAGACTGGTGCTTATGTACGTTACATATGGCGATTTATTCACCTTTGTAATCATGCTTTGCGCTGTAATTACTCTTGTTTATAAGCATAAAAAATAGCGCCCTCTCCTTGGCCAGGTAGACGCTATTTTTAGTGTAACTATCAACCGAGGCGGCTAGGCTTCATCTAGTCATCGGTTCTCTTGTTAAGTATATTATACCAAATATACCGAAATTGTCAAATGTGAAAAGCGGCCCTGTTACCAGCAGGAACCGCCCTCACATAGATTTCTCTTTCCGGACGAATCCAGGAAGATATAATCAACTAAACACACTTGGATTATATCATTCCTGGAACGTCCTGGCAAGAGGGCGTATTATTTATACCTAAAATCAGTTGCGATATCGCTACAGAAAGGAATGATATCATGCCAAAACGAAAGAAACATCCCCGGCTCCCCAATGGCTACGGCTCCATCCGCTACCTTGGCAAGAGCCGGAAGAACCCCTATGCGGTCCACCCGCCGGCAGACATTGACGGGAACCGTCCCCCAGCCCTCTGCTACGTGGATGACTGGATGAAGGGATTCATTATCCTCACATCCTACAAGGCCGGCACCTATACCCCCGGTATGGAGGCCACCTTGGAACTGCCCGATAATCCTGGTACCCTTGATTCCCTGGTAGAAAAAATCATGGCGGATTATAACCGTGTCAAGGGCATCGAGCCCGAGGAACCTGAAAAGACCTTCTCAGACGTCTACAAGGCGTTCTACGCCGATAAATTTGCAGAAGGCAATAAATACTCTGCGGCAACCAAATATTCAATCAAGGCCGCTTATAAGAACTGTGCATCCCTCTACGGTAAAGTATTTTCTGCACTCCGTACAAAGGACCTGCAGGATAACCTGGATGCCTGCAATCTAAAACATGCCAGCCTGGAACTTATCAGGAATCTGTATAGGCAGATGTATAAATACGCTGATAGTCAGGGGTGGTGCGATAAGGACTATAGCCAGTATGTCAAAATCAAAAGGGATGACGATGACGAACATGGTGTGCCCTTCTCAGACACAGACCTGAAAATCCTGTGGGATAACAAAACAGACGAAACAGCAGAGATGCTTCTCATCATGTGCTATTCCGGATGGCGTATATCAGAATACATTGGACTTGAAGTCAATCTGCAGGATAAGTATTTTATGGGCGGAATAAAAACGGAAGCCGGTAAGGGACGTACCGTTCCAATCCATTCTGCGATTCTCCCTTTTGTCGAACACCGGATGAAACAGTACGGAAAGCTTCTTCCGTGCAGCGACAAGGATTTCAGGAAACAAATGGAGGAACTACTAAACCTACTTGGAATCCCAGGTGACCCCAAACACACACCTCATGACTGCCGGCACACATTTTCCATGTTATGTGAAAAGTATGAGGTAAAAGAAAACGACCGTAAACGGATGATGGGGCACTCATTCAAAGCAGACATTACCAACAAGGTTTATGGACACCGTGATATAGAAGACCTGCGAAAAGAGATAGAAAAGATAACCGTTGATTTGTGACTTTATTGTGACCAATAGGCCCTAATAACGTGGTAGAAAGCGGTAGGAATTGAAAGTTTCAAAAATGCCGCAAACCCGCATAAAACCTACCATTTCCACCCCATTTCTTATATAAATCCTACCACTCTGGAAACCGCTCCGTATTAAAGTGTTGTTAATATTACGTCCATACGATTGACATCTGCCCTGCCGTCCCCATATAATGCCATCAGGGCCAGTACTTAACCTACATGTGGCAGAAAGGAAATGACATACCTATGGATGACGGATGCGATGCTAATCACATTCCTGTTGAGTTATATTTTAATATGTCTATGTAATTAAGAAGACATAACCTGCACTCGTTTACACGGATGCAGGCTATGTCTTTTTGAAATAATCTACAACTTTAGAGGAGGAATCATTTTGAGTATTGAATCGTTTTTCAGCCTTTTGGGAGGGCTGGCATTATTCCTGTATGGAATGCAGATGATGAGCACCAACCTGGAAGCAGCTGCGGGCAGCCGCATGAAGCAGATTCTGGAAAGGCTGACTGCCAACCGCTTCCTTGGAGTGCTGGTGGGTGCCGGAATCACTGCAATCATCCAGTCATCATCCGCAACAACCGTCATGGTAGTGGGGTTTGTGAATTCCCAGCTCATGACCCTGAAACAGGCTGTATGGATCATCATGGGCGCCAATATCGGCACCACTATCACAGGCCAGCTGATTGCCCTGGATATCGGGGCCATTGCTCCCCTGATTGCATTTGTGGGCGTTGCCCTGATTTTGTTTGTTAAAAAGAAAAAAATCCAGTTTGCAGGCGGGATTGTGGCCGGACTGGGCATCCTTTTCCTGGGTATGGGCATGATGAGCGCTGCCATGATACCTCTGCGCAATTCAGAAGGATTTGTAAGGCTCATGACCAAATTCTCCAATCCCCTCCTGGGAATCCTGGCCGGCGCAGGCTTTACAGCCATCATCCAGTCATCATCCGCATCTGTCGGAATCCTGCAGGCCCTGGCTGTCAGCGGGCTGATTGGAATCGACAGCGCTGTCTTTGTTCTGTTCGGCCAGAACATCGGCACCTGCATCACGGCCGTGCTGGCCTCCATCGGCGCGAACAGGGATGCAAAACGCACCACCCTGATCCACCTGATGTTTAATATCATAGGCACCACTGTATTTACCATTGTCTGTATCATGATTCCCTTTACCAGCTGGGTGGCAGCCTTCACCCCAAGCAATCCGGCTGCCCAGATTGCCAACGTACATACACTGTTCAATCTTGTAACCACCCTGCTCCTGCTTCCATTCGGTTCGCAGCTGGCGCGTCTTTCCGAAAAGCTGCTTCCTGACAGGCCCGGGAAGCCGGCGGATGAAGAACACTGGTTTGAAGAGCTTCTGGCCTCCGAACATGTGCTTGGCGTCTCAGTCATCGCACGGAAACAGCTGATGGAGGAAGTCAGCCAGATGCTTTCCCTGGCAGCTGAAAATGTCGACAAGGGCTTTCTTGCATTCCGTGAAAAAAGCGCGGATGAACTGGAACAGATCCTAAAACGCGAGGAAGAAATCGACCTTTCCAATGCCCGGCTTTCCAGAAGGATTTCCAAGGTCCTGACCGTGGAACACAACCCGGCCGAGGTGGATGCGCTGCGCCGTATATTCACCATCAGCGGTAATGTGGAGCGTATAGGCGACCATGCCAAGAATATTGCTGGTTATGCCCGGACCATGATGGACCGGGGGCTGGAGCTGTCGGCCCAGGCCCAGGAGGAACTGGCAGATATGAGGGCCTCCAGCATGCGCGCCATAAACCTTGTCAGCAGCGCAAAGAACCTTGCTGCCAGCAGCCTTGGCACACAGGCCCTGCCGGCGGATAAAACCTTACCCCTTAATCAGGCACAGTCCCAGGAATACGTGTCCCTGCTGGAACAGGCCGCGCTCCTGGAACAGGAAATAGATGAAAAGACCCTCTTGTACCGTTCCAACCAGATTGACCGTATGGGAAATGGAAAATGCCATGTGGAGACTTCCATCCTGTATTCAGAAATCCTTACGGACTACGAACGCATCGGCGACCATGTATTTAATATTGCACGCGCGCTTGCCAAGCTTGGGGAGGAAAAAGACCATGCTTCTTAACCCACGCCTGTTGCACTTAGACCAGCCATATATGATGCCCTGGTGATAGGGTTTGAGTTCATTAAGATGCTTGTAACACATACGTTCAGAAGCAGTGGCGGAGGTACTGCTGTCTGCCATTGTCAGGGAGATGATTGGGGTACATTCAGACTCATCCGAAACCCTGATGATGGCGGCAGTAGGTACCATCTTTCTCATACCACATCCAGGCACTTCTCCATCATAATATGCGGCACATCATCCGGCATGACATCCCCCACAGTATGATAGCCAAGCTTTTCATAAAACCCCGTGACCGATATCCTTGCCTTCAGTACACACTTCCTAATTCCCCGGGATACCATCTCATCTTCCGCATACTTTAAGAGCAGAGTTCCCACGCCCTTGCCTCTGGCAGCGTCCTCCAGCACCAGATGTTTAACCAGTCCATTTCCCCTGTCCTCATACCAGCAGGCCGCCCCTATCACCTTATCATCCTTTAATGCAGCTGTATGGGAGGATAATGCTTCATATGGCAGATTATCATGATACAGGTCCTGCCCCCTGGGCTTTCTCAGAATTTCATTCCTCAGATTAAATGCAGCCCAATACGCAGATGTACCTATCTCCAGTTTCTTTATGGTTATCTTCCCCATATGATTCCCCTTTCCCTATTCCTCAACCAAATTAAGTAAATCCCCTATATTTTTAATGTTATCATCATACCCGGGGGGTTCACCCCCACCCCTCCCCCTACTTTTTATTCCCCATCCAGTGTCATATCTTCCAAGAAATTTCCTGATCATAATGATAAAATAAGCTCTATACCATTGAAAAATAAAGTATACCCCCTTGAAAAACCAAGGAATAAGCAGAGTCTACCAGAATATGTCTGAAAAGGAGTCAAGAAATATGGATATGCAAAACCAGAAATGTGTCATGGTCATGGATGAAGATTTACCCTTAGGCGTCATTGCCAATACTGCCGGGATCATGGGGATTACCCTTGGCAAGCACATGCCGGAAACAGTCGGGCCGGATGTCCGGGATAAAAGCGGGAGGGAACATCTTGGAATCATAGAATTTCCGGTTCCAATCCTGAAGGCGGATAAGGAAAAAATCCGTTCCATCCGCGAACAGCTCTACCAGCCCTGTTACTCTGATTTAATGGTTGTTGACTTTTCCGATGTGGCCCAGGGCTGCAGGACCTACGATGAATTCATTGACAAGGCTGCCCAGGCCGAGGAAAAGGAATTCCAGTATCTTGGCATCGGAATCTGCGGTTCCAAAAAACTGGTCAACAAACTGACCGGAAACCTTCCCCTGCTGAGATAAGCAATACATTCATCCTGATTATCAGGAATCTCCTCCTGCCGCAATGACATTTATTTAAAATCATGGTACTATATCTTAATAAAAGCAATTGCCAAAACCATCACCCCAGACAGGAGGAAATCATGGAAATATTACGTGCAGAACCATCTGATACAAACGAAATCCATCACATCATGTCCCTGGCCAGTTCCCTATTGGATGACAAGGGCTGGTATTGTACTGATACAGAGGACTATATCCTGGAACACATAGCGGACCGGCATAAGGGAATTGTGTTTAAAGCTGCCCACCAGGGCCGGATCGGGGCATTTTTCATCATCCACTACCCTGGCGGGGGGGATGACAATCTGGGGCATTATGTACATCTGGAGAAGGAAGAGCTGCAAAAGGTGGCTTATATGGATTCCCTGGCCGTGCTTCCTGATTTCCGCGGCAAGGGTCTTCAATATGAGCTGATGAAACACGGGGAGGATTACCTGGCTTCCACCCCCTACTGCCATCTTATGGGCACGGTCCATCCTGACAACCTATACAGCCTGAATAATTTTCTCAGACTGGGCTTTAAGATTGCAGACACCACCGTGAAATACGGCTCCCTGCCCCGGCACATCATGTATAAGAAAATATAATTCCGTTTTCGTGGAATGGTACATCCCTTTCCCCTATATATTTAAGTAAACACGTCTGAAACGGAATGAAATCAGAATGAAAAACAGGCTTAGAAGACTTTCAGCCAAACTTCCTATTAAAATACTACTCAAGACCACCCTGCTGTTTGCCCTGGCCTTCTGCGCCGGGCGGCTGACAGCCCAGGTCGTGGAATACAACCGGGGACTCCAGACAGCAGACTATGCCAGCGCCCCCCAGGCCGTCACCACATCCGCGGACGGCAACTGGGGCTTAAGTTTCCCGGGCGAGGGACAGATGCCCATCGGCAATGCCACTGCGGATTATCTGAAACAGTACAATGCCTACTATGCCCAGAATACGCAGGATAAGGTGATTTACCTGACCTTTGACGCGGGATATGAAAACGGGAATACCGCCGCCATCCTGGACGCCCTGAAAAAGCACAATGTCCACGCCACATTTTTCCTGGTAGGAAACTACATTGAGACCAGCCCCGACCTGGTAAAACGTATGGTGGCCGAAGGACACACCGTGGGCAACCACACCTTCCACCATCCGGACATGTCCAAGATATCCACCAAGGAATCCTTTGAAAAAGAACTGAACGACCTGGAAAGCCTGTACCAGCAGACCACCGGCCAGCCCATGAAGAAATACTACCGCCCCCCGCAGGGGAAGTACAGTGAGAGCAACCTGAAAATGGCCAATGACATGGGCTATCGGACCTTTTTCTGGAGCCTCGCCTATGTGGACTGGTATGAAGACAAACAGCCGACCAAGGAAGAGGCTTTTAAGAAGCTTCTGGGCCGCATCCACCCCGGCGCCATTGTCCTCCTTCACAGCACCTCTAAGACCAATGGACAGATCCTGGATGAACTTCTGACAAAGTGGGAAGAAATGGGGTATCACTTCGGGTCACTGGATGACCTTGTGGCCGCCCAATAAAAATATTGCAGGATTAGGGGGGAGGGAAGGCTCGGACTTCTGCGGGGTTGCCGGGAAGTTACAGCATCTTCTCCTTCCACTCCGCCTCTTTAAAACCAGTGAGTACAAATCCATCTGCAATTACCAGCGGGCGCTTTACCAGCATGCCGTCCGTGGCAAGAAGGGCCAGCTGCTGCTCTTCATCCATCTGGGGCAGCTTGTCCTTCAGTGACATTTCCTTGTAAATGTTTCCGCTGGTATTGAAGAATTTCTTCAGGGGCAGCCCGCTCTTCTTATACCATTCCCTCAGTTCCTCCTGACTGGGATGCTCTTCCTTAATGGGCCTTTCCTCATACTTGATTCCATTGGCATCCAGCCACTTTAATGCCTTCTGGCATGTGCTGCACTTTTTGTAGCATAAAACGGTCATATTCATCTGAATCATCATCCTTTCTTTCATGTGTGTTCCTGAATCATTTTCCTATGAATGTAATCTCCGGCTCCCCTGTTTTTATTCCGGCCTGCTGGGGAAGGATGCGGACCTGGTCCGATATGGATACCTGAGGCTCGGCCGGCTGGGGAGTGGCTAAAAGGACTGCGCCAGCGTTCCCGCGGATTGTATAACTGCCCAGGGACGGCTCCGCAGCAAGCCTTCCGGCGCAGATGCCGGTCCCGTTTTCAGCTTCTGCCTCTATTATCCCGCTTCCGCCGGCCAGCTCCAGTTCAACCCCGGCTATGCCGTAATCATTTCCAGTAATTTCCATGTCTCCGTCCTCTATCCTGCACAAAGGAAGGGGCGGTTCCATACTGTTTCCGGCAATTGCCGTGCCCCCGGCATCAATCTTCAGGCTTCCGGCCCCGCGGATGACCAGGGTTCCTGCTTCTATCTGTATGCCATTGCCGCCAGAATTTATCCAGCTGCCGCTGTCTTTCTTTAATTCCATGATAAGGTCCCCGGTTATGGAAATGGCCGGCTGCCCAGATCCATCCCCAATCATGGCGTTGTCCAGGGTAAGGGTGTAAATATCCCTGGAATTCCTCAGTCTCCAGCCCTCGCCTTCCACCATCTTCCCCCGCTGGGGAAGTTCCACGCTGCCTTCCCCTTCTATGGAAAGCGCGGTCAGTGGAACCTGCTCCCTGGATTTGGTCAGTCCGAATCGGGATGCCAGGAACAGGCCGGCACTGGAAACAGCGGTGCAGAGTATGACCACCAGGCCAATGAACAGCAATGCCCGGATTGTCCTTCCCACAAACTCCTTTGACAGATTCTTCATATACGGCGCCTCCTGTTACAGTTTTGTATATTTTAACACAAATTCCTGTATTTTGCCATCACTTGTGATATGATAGAAAGCAGCAAAAAGAAGGAGGCATTGTTTATGATTAATATTCTCTGCTTTGGTGATTCCAATACCTTCGGTACCAATCCAAAGGGAGGAAGACATGCATGGAACACCCGCTGGCCCGGACGCCTGCAGGTACTTTTAGGCCCTGAATATTATGTGATTGAAGAAGGGATGGGCGGACGCACCACGGTCTGGGACGACCCCCTGGAACCGGGACGCTGCGGGATCCAGGCGCTTCCCATTGCCCTTCAGAGCCACAAGCCGCTGGACCTGGTAATCCTTGCCCTTGGGACCAATGACTGCAAGGTCCATCTGAATGCAACGCCTAAAATCATTGCAAAAGGCATGGAAAACCTGTGTAACCTGGTGCAGCATTTTGATTACGGCCCTGGTTATAAGGTTCCCCAGATCCTGGTTGTTTCACCTGTCCATATCGGAGAGGACTTGGACCATTGTCCCTTTGTAAGCTTTGATGAAACTTCTCCTGTTAAGTCAAGGAGCCTGGCCCCGCTCTATGAACAGGCTGCCAGATCCCTTGGCTGTATGTATATAGACGCTGCTTCCCTGGCCCGGGCCAGTTCCCTGGACCAGCTCCATATGGATGCCAAAAACCATGGGGCTTTGGCGGAAGGCATCATGACTGTTGTCAAATCTTTTTTTGAACCATAAAATGATTCAGGGCAGGAATGGATTTCCAACCATTCCCTGCCCTTTATATCTGTCCTTTATATCCGTCCCCTATATCTGTCCTTTCCATGCATCAGGGATTTTCATCCAACCCCCGGATATCCTGCCTCCATCTCTTTTATCCTCCGGTACAGTTCCCTGTTCACCGGCACGTTAAGCCCATGCCGTTCTGCCATCCGGATGACCGTGCCTGCGAAAAACTCCACTTCGGACTGCCTGCGGGCAATGCCATCCTGGCGCATGGAGGGCATCCCATCCGGATTCAGTGTATCAATTAAATCCACATAACCCTGCAGGTCTTCTTCGGTCACCCGTATGTGTTCCCTGTCCGCCAACGCCACCACCTCCGCCATGGCATCGCGCATCATCTGACGTTCCTTTCCGGGACGCTGAACCGTGCCATAGGTTCCTTCCGTCACCATGACTGTCTGGTTCACGCCCACATTAAGCATCCATTTGCACCACAGGCGTCTTATGATATCAGGTTCCCTTGTATAGGGAAATCCGGTTTCGTCAAACAGGTCTGTGACAGCCAAAAGCATTGGCTCCTTGTATGCCTGGTCCTCCGGTATCCCGATGCATATCTGGCCCATGTGGGAATAGGTCAGTTCATTTCCCAGCTTCACCGCGTCCATGCCCTGGGACACACAGTAGAGCACATGGTCCATGCCCAGCGCCTCCCCAATCACGGCTTCACTGGTAATGCCGTTGAGCACGGACAGTATGACCGTATCCTTCCCAACCTGGTTTCCGGCCACGCTGATGGCGTCCCCTAAAGCAGTTGCCTTGACAGCAAACAGCAACAGCTGGGCCGGTCCCTGGGAATCAGGCACGGCTCCGTCCTGTATCCGGAAATCCATCTTCCTTCCATTGCAATATACCGGGGTATTCCTGTACCGCCTGGCCCTGTCACTGTCTGCCAGGAAGGTGACCTGCTCCCTCCCCAGCGCATTGGCAAAAAAGTCCCCGTATAAAATTCCCATGGCGCCCATTCCTACAATGGATACCCTGTCAATCCTGTCCATATATCACCCTCCGTCCATTCTAATAAAAACGGGCAATCTCCTCCACGCTCTTCCTGGCCGGCATGGCAGGGTCGATGTCCCTGTATCCCACGGCAATGACCGACACCACTTCCTGGTCCCCATCAATCCCCAGGATTTCCCTCAGCGCATCCGCGTCGCGGATTCCCATTATCAGGGTATCCAAACCCAGCTCCCTGGCCTTAAGGATCAGGTTGGCATCGTGAAGTCCCAGGTCATAGGCGCCCCAGCCATTGCCCAGTTCATTTACAGGACAGCCCTGGCTGTCATGTCCTGAATGGTTTTTTACAAAGGCAGTGACAATAAGCACCGGCGCATCCTTACAGTTTCTCTGGTTGAACTCCGGAAGGCAGGAAGTCTTTACCTTTTCCAGCATTTCCCGTGACGTTACCACATAGTATCTGGAGGTCTGGGAGTTTTTCCAGGAAGGCGCCCAGACAGCTGCCTCCAGCATTTCCCGGATCAGGGCCGGGTCCACCTCCGTACCGGCTTTATACCTGCGTATGCTTCTTCTCCCGCTTAAGATCTCATTCAGTCCCATAATCTGTTCCTCCTGTTCTTTTTACCATTTTCCTGCATCCTGTCTGCTTCTTATCTGCCTATGCCGCCGGCTGAAACGCCTGTCCGGATTCCCTGGCCGGCCGCAAATGCGGCGGCTTCCTCAAGCCGTCTGTAGAACTGTGGATAAAAATCCTCATCTTCCCCAAAGGGGGTTACATAGAACCGGTTCAGCATGTACATGTTCACGGCTTTCCTGGTTTCCTGGCTGCTGTCCTTCATGGCTTCCCCCAGGTCTTTCAGAAAATAGTGCCAGTCCGCCACGAACCGCTCATATGCCTTAAAGTCCGGGGTGTCCACCCATCTGCGTACCTTTACCTTGGTACGGTTTTCCCTGGGACATTCGTGAACCTGAAGGAAATACCGGAAGGAGCGGTCCTCATAGACCCTTCCAAGGGGAAACAGCCGGCAAAAGCCCGGACGGATGGGATGGATGGAGCACCGGCCCCGGTCATCCAGGAAACCGCATCTTTCATCGCCGCCGGACATCTTAAGGTTGGGAAGGATCATATAATCCACCACATTCAGTTCCATGTAGTCTGCCAGCAGCTGGTTAAACTGCATATGCAGCCCGCCTGTCATGCGCATGATATCATAGGGGTCCAGAAGGATGGAACTTCCCATGCCCCGGCAGCACGCAGAACATCCGCTGCAGTCACCGCAGTCCGCCTTTACCAAATCATTGCTTCCATAAAGTTTTCCGTCTGATATCTCTTCCAGGCTGACCTTCCGTTCCATAACAGAGCCCTCTCACTTCGTTTTATTTTCCAGTCTAGTGCTTTGCCCTAAGGGGTACCTATGGTGGATTCCTTAGGGCAGATGGCGGGAATGAATTTTCAAACACACCTTAGCGCCGCCTGGCGTATTTACGCCTGGCGGTACTAATTATGTTTAGTATACCATTCTTTTCCATTGGAACGCAACTGTGGGTTTAGATGAAATGTGGGGCACGGGACCGCAGGTCACCGGGCCGCGGGCTAATATTGGCCTTTGTGATTCCTGCCTGAAGTTCCACTTCTTTTATTGTCATATGATTCCTCCTTGTCCCGGGACACCTATAGTGTAAAGGGTGAAGAGGGGTGAAGGTCAAGGATATTTTGTATATCTGGTAAAAAAAGAGCCAGCGTCCCCCGTCCGCTTAACCCGGACATGAGGTACCTGACTCCTATAACTCAGATTAACTTAGGTTATGGTAGTGATGGCAAACACAGTGGCTATGGAATGGAGCCATCCCTTCAGGCGCTTGCGCATTCATCCTGCCGCTCCTTGGCCGGCAGGCAGTAATGGTAGCTTCTGGTCAGGACGCCGATGTCTTCCAGTGTACCTACCATGCGGTACACGGTTGCCAGGCCGATGGATGGGTCGCGCTTGGCTGCTTCATAATAGATTTCCTTGCAGCTGCTCCAGGAACCGTCCAGGATGATTTCCAAAAGCATCTCCCGCTGCCTGGTTACCCGCCTGCCGCTTCCCTGAAGTTTATGGATGACCTCTTCTTTCTGCCACATAGTATGATTTCCTCCTTTTACCTGATTTCATGTATAGGGACAATGGATGGGTGATTCCGTTTTTTGGTAAGTTTCAACTAACTATGTATTCCAAAATATGCAGTCAGGGAATTAGTGTATCCTAACTGCATATATAGATTAGCATCTTCTAACTAAATTGTCAAGAAATATCTCAGCTTTCACGATCCAGCCTGATTCCTGCCAGCGCTTGTGCAAAGGCGTTGTTCACAGGCTCTTCTGCTTCTTTTTTCTGCTGGTTCAGGTATTTGGCCACATCCTTTTTAGATACCCCGGCGCCCTCCTTTTTCCTGCGGGCCTGGAATGCGGTCAGCTTTTCCTTGTACCCACATTTACACACAAATATCTGGGCATCTCCCTTGCCTCTTAGCTCCAGCTTCTTGTGGCACACAGGGCAGCGTGCATTGGAGGTGCGTGAAACAGTCTCCCTGTGCCCGCATTCCCTGTCCTGGCACACCAGCATCTCGCTGTTTTTCCCTTTCACGGCCAGCATGCGCTTCCCGCACACAGGGCACTTGGTATTAGTCAGGTTGTCGTGGCGGAAATTTCCCTGTCCGGCCTTAATCTGCCCAATCAGTTCCTGGGAATAATTCCGTATATCCTTCATGAAGGCGCCCCGTTTCAGGCTTCCTTTGGCTATCTTTGAAAGCTTTGTCTCCCAGTCTGCTGTCAGTTCCGGTTTCTTTAAGTCCCCTGGAACCAGTTCCAGAAGCTGCTTTGCCTTGGATGTAAGATATATGTCCTTTCCCCTCTTTTCCAGAAGGAAGCTGGAAAACAGCTTTTCAATGATATCCGCCCTGGTTGCGACTGTCCCCAGCCCCCCTGTCTCCCCAAGGGTCCTTGCCAGTTCCTTGTCCCTGGATTCCATGTAAGCCACCGGATTCTCCATGGCGGACAGCAGGGTGGCTTCATTAAAGGGCGCAGGCGGCTTTGTCCTGCCTTCTGTCACGGAAATGCCCAGATTCCCAATCACATCACCCTTTTTTAAATCCGGCAGCTGCTGTTCCCGCACTTCCTTTTCATCTTCTTCGTCCTCATCCTGAAGGTTTTCATAGGCAGCCTTCCAGCCCTGGTCCTTGACGATTTTCCCGCGGGCCACAAAGCTCTCGCCTCCGACCTTTATGACCAGGCTGGTCTGTTCATATTCAAAGGGCGGGTACATCACAGCCAGGAACCTGCGCACCACCAGGTCGTATATCCGCCGCTCGTCAATGGTCATATGGTCCAGCTGCACGAACTGTTCCGTGGGGATGATGGCGTGATGGTCCGATACCTTGGAATTGTCCACAAAGAACGGTTTTGCCGGGAGGGCCTGCATGGTAAGGCGCCCTGCCAGGGTGCGGTAAGGTCCAACCGCGCAGGCCTTCAGCCTTTCCTTCAGGGTTGGCAGGATGTCGCTGGTCAGATATCTGGAATCTGTCCTGGGATAGGTCAGCACCTTATGGTTCTCATACAGGCGCTGCATGATGTTAAGGGTTTCCTTGGCAGAATAGTTAAAACGCTTGTTGGCGTCCCGCTGCAGCTCGGTCAGGTCATAAAGAAGGGGAGCGGATGTTTTCTTGGGCGTCCTCCTTACCTCATCCACCACACCGTTTTCCCCTTTCAGGCGTGTAAGCAGGTCCTGGGCCATTTGCCTGTCAAAAGTGCTGTAACCTCCGGATGCACGGTTCTGCCAGGTGAATACCAGCCCGCCCTTCCTGGCCTGAAGCCCGTAATATGGTTTTGGGACAAAGCTTCTTATGTCTGCTTCCCGCTTTGCAATCATTGCCAGGGTAGGCGTCTGGACACGGCCGCAGGATAGCTGGGCATTGTATTTGCAGGTCAGGGCCCTGGTGGCGTTGATTCCCACCAGCCAGTCCGCCTCCGCCCGGCACATGGCCGCGTCATACAGGCTGTCATATTCCCTGCCGTCCTTTAAATGGGCAAAGCCTTCGCGGATTGCCTTGTCCGTGACCGATGAGATCCATAAACGCTTTATGGGCTTATTGCTTCCCGCCTTCTTAAGTATCAGCCTGGCAACCAGTTCGCCCTCGCGCCCCGCATCCGTGGCAATGATGATTTCCCCCACGTCCTGCCTGTGTATCTGCGCCTTTACCGCGTGATACTGTTTGGCTGTCTGTCCGATGACCTCCAGCTTGAACACGTCCGGCACCATGGGAAGGTCTTCCATCTTCCATTCCTTATACTTCTTATCATAATCCTCCGGATCGGCCAGTGTGACCAGGTGGCCCAGCCCCCAGGTGACAATATACCGTTCCCCTTCAATGGCCCCGTTTATGTTCTTATTGCACTTAAGCACACGGGCAATGTCCCTGGCCACCGACGGTTTTTCAGCTATTACAAGTGATTTCATATCATGACTCCTATCCGTTTTTCTTCTTGCCGATTACACCTATGATCCGTTCACGTGTGTCCCACAGATGTTTCTTCACTTCCTCCAGGCGTTCCTCCTGCATCCTTGCCAACGGGGCGGAAATACTGATTCCGTAGACATAATCGCCCTTATAATCCGGCACGCTGACTCCCACGCAGAACAGTCCGGCTTCCCTTTCTTCCATATCATAGGCAAACCCGGTTTTCCTGGTGTTCTTAAGCTCCTCCAGCAGCCGGTCCAGGTCGCAGATCGTGTTGGGCGTATACTGCACGATCTGGCTGTCATCCCACACCGCCTTTACCTCGGCCTCGGACAGTTCGGACAGGATGGCCTTGCCCACCGCGGTCCCTGCCAGAGGGAACTCCAGCCCCACATGGGAGCCGGTTGCAAACATATTGGCTGAAGGCGTGATTTTATCAATATAACGTATGTTGGTCCCTGCCCGCTCCACGAAGTGCACGGTTTCCTTACACTCCTCGGACAAGGCCGCCAGGTATGGATGGGCCAGCTTCACCACGCTGTTGCGTTCCTGGATGCTGTTGCCCACTGCCAGCATTTTATAGGTAAGGAGGTATTTGCCGGTTTCCTCCTCCTGCCCCGCGTATCCCAGGTCCACCAGTGTCCCCAGAACCCGGTGCACCACGGTGGAGTGAAGGCCGGTCTCATGCCCGATTTCCCTGACGCCCATGGCACCCTTTTCCGCCAGCAGCTCTATTACCTGAAACGTCCGCTCCACGGACTGTATTGTCTCTTTTGCCATAACTGTTCCTGCACCATCCTCTGTTTACTGTTTATTTCTGTATCATAGCATAGTTCAGGGGCGGGCGCAAGGAATCGGGAACATGAAGGCGCGCCCCAGGCCAAAAAGGACCGGGTCCTAACCGCCGCAAACCTGCGGATTAGGACCCGGTCCTGCCTCAGCCATACAGACCGTGCTTATAAGTGGTTGACTGGATATTTCACTGCTTCCCCATTGGCAAAGCGCACTGCTTCCTCGGCAATCTTGCGCTTCAGTTCAAGGGCGGATTCCTGGGAGTACCAGGCCATGTGGGGACTGCACAGGAAGTTGTCAAACCGGAAAAGGGCTGCCCCCACTTCCATGGGTTCCTCTGATACCACGTCCAGGGCCGCTCCTGCAATCAGCTTTTCCTGAAGGGCCGTAAGCAGGTCCCCTTCATTGACAATACCGCCTCTGGCCGTGTTGACCACAAAGGCAGTGGGCTTCATTTTCCTGAAGGCGTCAATGTTAATCAGGTTGGTGGTTTCAGGCAGAAGGGGACAATGGATGGAAATCATGTCGGATTCCTTTAAAAGTGTATCCAGGGTCACGATTTCCACTCCGTCATGCACGCTTCCCACCTCATAAACAGGGTCGCATGCAATGCGCCGGCAGTCAAAGCCCATCATCCTCTTGGCAAAGGTGCGGCCAATACGTCCAAAGCCCACGATTCCCACCGTGGAACCGGGAATGCGGTGTACCGGGATGGCTTCTGTATAATTCCAGGTCCTGTACTTGGTACAGTCGTTCATCTCACATATCTTGCGCACCAGGCCCAGCATCAGGCCCATGGCCTGGTCAGCCACTTCATTCATGCCGTAATCCGGGACATTGCATACCTGCACGCCCAGGTCGGTAGCTGCTTCTAAGTCTATGGTATCCACGCCCACGCCGTATCTTAAAATCAGCTTCAGTTCCGGCTTCAGGGCCTCCATCACCCGGCGGCTGAAGGGGCCGTACTGGGTCAGCATGATTTCCCCGCCCTTGGCCTGGCAGATCAGGTCGTCCTCAGTCTTACAGGCAAGGTGTGTAAATGTCATACCGGCCCTGGCAAACACCTCTTCCTCCTGAACCATCTTATCGTGGTCGCAATCCGTAACAATGATTTTCATGGCTGTCCTTCTCCTTCCTGATATTACCGGCAGTCAACCAGTACTTTTACCGTCATCTCGCCGGGATCTTTAATCAGGTCAAAGACCTTCTCAGACTCAGCTAACGGAACAACATGGGTCACAATCTTCTCCAACTCAGGCGCAATCTCCTTTGCATACTCCACTGCCTGGCCAAACTCCCGAAGCGTGTATACACGGCTGCCCACCAGGGTCTGCTCCTTGAAATTCACATCCTGAAGGTTCACTGCATGGGGAACCTTATGTACGCCGGTCAGGCAGATCATGCCGCCTATGCGGCAGAGCTTTGTGATTTCCAGGGCTGACGGCTCAGAACCGCTGCACTCAAATACCACATCCACGCCCACGTTTCCGGTTGCCTGGTTCACATAATCTATCATGCTCTCATTCTTCACATTTACTGTCTCAAATCCAAATTCCTTACACATGGCAAGCCTTGCGTCATCCACATCCGAAATAATGATTTTGGAAGCGCCCGCATGCTTTAATACAATTCCCGTAAGGAGTCCGATGGGGCCTGCGCCGATGACTGCAGCCGTATCCCTTGTCTGGAAATTGGCCTGGTGCATGGTGCGCACGATAACGGCCAGGGGTTCAATGACAGCTGCCGCCTTGTCGGAAACAGCCTCATCAATCTTAAACAGCACATCCTCATCACAGGTCACATACTCTGCTATCCCGCCGTCCACGTCAATGCCAATCAGCTTCAGTGTCTGGCACACATGGGGGATTCCTGTCTTACATGCAAAACAATGTCCGCAGGAAAGAAGAGGATATGCAGATACCCTGTCCCCAACGTTAAACTTGCCGCTTCCTCCGTTAATCGCATCAATGGTTCCTATAAATTCATGCCCCAGTACCAGGGGAGCCTTTGCACGCGGATGCTTGCCTGCAAATATGCCGATATCCGATCCGCAGATCCCGCAGTAAGATACACGGATCCTGACCTGTCCTTCCTTTGGCTCCGGAACAGGCATTTCGCGGACCTCTACTTTTTCCGGCGCTGCATAAACTAAAGTCTTCATAATTTGTAATCCTCCTTACTCCATTTACATTGTATTGGCTGCCGATGGTTTTACACGGTTTCATATTTTAACGTGCACATCTCAGTGACATCCATATCTTAGTTACATCCACATCTTAGTTACATCCACATCTTAGTTACATCCACATTTCAGTTACATCCACATTTCAACTAAATCCCACACATTCACACAGGTAAATCTTACAGCCAGCCCTATTGTTCCGAATACCGGAACAATGTTCCTTTTTATTGTTATGACTTAATTTAAGCATATTTTACCCATAATGTCAATACAGACAGGCAGTTTTATAGAACAAAGTGCCTTCGGCACTTCAACTCCCCTAGCCCCTCATTCATGAGGGGAATTAGGGGTTTCTTTTTGTCATG